>Ga0182024_10000060_pt1 | contig 201864 bp, 174 predicted proteins | sample P32metaG_FD_120480 | JGI IMG/M metagenome (GOLD analysis project Ga0182024, IMG submission 120480) | Permafrost microbial communities from Stordalen Mire, Sweden - P3-2 metaG (Illumina Assembly) | ecosystem: Environmental > Terrestrial > Soil > Wetlands > Permafrost | place: Sweden: Stordalen...
CTCCTTCTTGCCCGAAGGCAATTTTCAGATGGAATCGTTCGAGGACGGCGTGAATGCGGACCGCCTGGCCAGCGATTACACGATGAGGAAAACGCAGATCAACCGGACGACCAAGTTGAAGATCAAGTTAGCTCCCGGGGGCGGGTGGGCGGCAAGAATCGTGCCGTAGAAATTTTGCAGCCTTTGACTGCGATGCGACACACGCAGGCTGCGCGTCGCCGCCAGTACCGTCCCTCAACGGGTAAGAGCCGAACCTAGCCAAGCATTGGCGCACGACTGAACAGGCTGCGGAAAATACCAAAGGTCTATCCGCAGGGGCTGAAGAGTCTGCGAACCTGCTGCATCGGCCCTCAATGGCGTAAGCCGTACTCATTTGGCAACAATACCGCGCGACTGTCGGAGCTCAAGCTCCGACCCCGTGAAAAGCGGACTTTTTCGGCAAGCTGTGAAGTCGGGCCCTCCCGTCTACTCATTAACCCTTATGACTGAAGTCGCTGGGCCCGTTTGTTTGGACTGGCGGCGGGTTCTGACGTTGCAGTTTTCTGTTGATCGATAGCTGCGGATGGCGCAGGCTTGTCCACCAAACTCTTGGCGACTTCTTCACAACAAGTCTTCACGTCCACGTCTGGCGTGCCGCGGCGGCGCTGGGGGATTGCGTTGTTGTTGGGATTCGGCGTGCTGGTCAACTATTTCGATCGGGTGAATCTTTCGGTTTCGCAGCAGGCGCTAACGGATACTTTCGGAATCTCCGCGGTAACCTTCGGGTATTTGTCGAGCTTCTATAACTGGCCTTACGCGGCCTTGCAGTTGCCCTGCGGGCTTTTGCTGGATCGTTTTGGAGTGCGGCGCGTGGGGCGCATCAGCACGATTATCTGGAGCATTGCTTCGTTTGCGGCGGCTTTGGCTACGCGGATCGAGGCGCTGTTCGCTGCGCGGTTTCTCTTGGGGATTGGCGAGGCGCCTACATTTCCGGCCAACGCTAAGGCTGTGGGCTATTGGTTTCCGCAGCAGGAACGCAGCTTGGCTACGGCCATGTTTGATTCTGCTGCGAAATTCGCCCCGGGGGTCGGCGTTCCAACTATTGGAATTTTTTTGCTGCACTTTGGGTGGCGATGGAGTTTTGCGGTTACCGGGCTTGTCAGTTTGTTTTATTTCGCATTGTTCTACGCGTTCTACCGGAATCCTAGCGAAGATCCGAAACTGACTGCGGCGGAGCGCGAGTTCATCGCTAAGGGTGGGGCGCAGCCGGAAGATCAGGTGCGTGCGGCTCAAGGAGCGCCGTTGCTGTATTTGTTGCGGCAGCCTAAGGTTTGGGGGTTGGCGCTGGGGTTCGGGTCGTACAACTACACGTTTTATCTCCTGCTGGCTTGGTTGCCTTCGTATCTTTCCACCGCTTTACATATCGATCTGTTTCATTCGGTTCTTTATAGCAGCGTGCCTTGGTTGTTCGCTGCGTTTGTCGATCTTGCTGTCGGTGGCTTGCTGGTGGATACCTTGATTCAGCGTGGGTGGAATTCGGTTCGGGTTCGGCAAGTTGTTTTGATTGGCGGTACGGCTTTGGGCTTGGGAATTTTCGGGGCAGCTGCGCGGACGGTTACACCGTTGGCTGCGGTTTTTTGGATCAGCATTTCGATTGGCGGGTTGTCGGCGGCTTCGCCTGTGGGGTGGTCGATTCCTTCATTGATTGCGCCGCGGGAGAGTGTGGGGACGCTTGGGGGGATTTTGAATTTTGCGAATCAGATTGCGGGGATTGCTGCGCCTATTGTTACTGGTTATATTTTGCATGCTACGCGGTCGTTTGCTTGGGCGTTTGGGGCTGCGGCGGCGTTCTTGGTGATCGGGATTGCTGGGTACGTTTTTCTATTGGGGCCGATTGAGCCGATTCCTGAGCCGGGTTGAGGGTGGTGGAGCGATTCTCCGGAACCCGAAACCGGCTTCGATCTTGCCCCTGCTGCGACACCCACAGGCAAGAGTGTCTGTGCTACGTCCGCATTCTTCCTGGCTGTCCGTACGTGCTTGGAAAAAAAAAGACGTTATTTTTTGGCTATGGTGGACTCATTTCGACAAGCTAAGAATGACTGGATTGAATTCCGATCTTGCGTGGTTGACTGCTGGGTTGAGGCGTGATTACCAATTAGTTTATATTACCACAGTTTGATGGGAGGAGTCCGGGACTATTGGGGGTTTTGGGGGCGGGGCAGGGCTCGGGTGGCGCCGGTGGAGATGCCGCCATCGACTAGCAGCGTTTGACCTGTAACGTAGCGGCTCGATTCGGCGGCCAAGAACACTACTGCCGCACCCAGGTCATTTGGTTGGCCTGGGCGCTTTACGGGTATGCGATCGGTCAGGTAGTCGACCCATTCCTTGCTTTCGTAGAGGATTTTGTTTTGTTCGGTGCGGAACCAGCCCGGGGCCAGGCAATTTACGGTTATGCCGTAAGTGCCCCAGTCGTCGGCCAAGCTCATGGTTAGTTGCTTGATGCCGCCGCGGCTGGCGCCGTAGGGGCCTAGACCTGCGAAGCCGGAGACGCTGGTTACCGAGCCTATGTTGATGATGCGGCCGTAGTTGTGTTTGACCATACCTCGAGCTATGGCTTGGGCTACGAAGAAGCTGCCTCGTAGGTTGGTGTCCAGAATCAGGTTCCAGTCGTCCCAGGTTACTTCTAGAGCGGATTTGCGGACGTTGCAGCCTGCGTTGTTTACCAGGATATGGATTTGGCCGAAGGCGGCTTCGGCGTCGGCGGCCATTTTCTGGATGCTGGCGAGATCGCGGACGTCTAGTTCTAGGGAGATGGCGCGGCGACCCAGGGATCTCACTTCGGATTCGAATTGGGTCAGGTGATCGCGGTGGCGGCTGGTCAGGATCAGGTCGGCGCCGGCTTTGGCTAGGGCTCGGGCGAAATGCTGGCCTAGGCCGCGGCTGGTGCCGGTCACTATGGCTACTTGGCCGGTTAAGTCGAAGAGGTCGTTGGTCATGCTGGCTTCCCGGGGATTAGGATTACTTTTAGGAGATCTTTCTCGCCGGCGTGTAGGCGTTCGAACCAGGCGGGACCGTCGTCTAGCGGGGCTACCGCGGTGATCATTGGTTTTACTTTGATCGCGCCTGAAGCTAGCAGCTCGATGGCTTGGGGATATTCGCCGGAGGAGGCGCAGGAGCCTTGGAGACGGATCTGGCGGCTTACTACTTTTTGTAGGGGTAGCGTGACTTCGGGCGAGATATTCCCTACCAGCGTTACGGTGCCGCCTTTGCGCACGCATTCGATTGCGGCGGTTACGGTTTCAGTCCTGCCTACGGCTTCCAGGGCTACGTCTACGCCGGTGCCGTTGGTTAGTTTCATTACGTGGGCTAGGAGGTCGAACTTGGAGTTCAGAGTTTCCGTGGCGCCCAGGTCTCTGGCCATTTTGAGGCGGGAGTCGTCTACGTCGGCTACGAAGACTCGGTCGCAGCCTGTGGCGCGTAAGGATTGAAGGATCAGCAGGCCGATCATTCCAGCGCCGATTACCAAGGCGGTGTCGCTTGGGCGCATTTGGGTTACGGTTACGGCGTGGAGCGCTACGGCTGTGGCTTCGAGCATCGCGGCTTCGGTGAAGGCTAGTTGATCGGGTAGGCGATGGACGATGCGGGCCGGGACGGCTACATATTCGGCGAAGGCGCCGGCGCGGCGATAGTCGCCGCAGGAGACGCCCAGGACTTGTCGGTTGTCGCAGAGGTTGATGTTACCGCGTCGGCAGTTTTCGCAGTTGCCGCAATAGACGGTGGAGTCGAAGGTTACTCGGTCGCCTTCGGTTAGGCTGGTGACATTTGCGCCTACGGCGGCGATTGTGCCGGCAGCTTCGTGGCCCATTACGATGGGGGGGATGCGGCGGCCGGAGGAGCCGTCGTAGCCGTGGACGTCGCTGCCGCAGATGCCGCAGGCGGCTACCTGGATCAGGACTTCGTCTGGTTGGGGAGTGGGGGTGGGTTGGTCGCAGATTTCCAGGTGGTTGTATTTGGAGAGTAGGAGGGTTTTCATTTGTTGCGCTCGGGTTTCTGGGATCGCGTTTCGCCGGACGGTCGCGCTCGAAGCGCGCCACTACATGGAAATCTGCTTAGCCGGCGGTTTAACTTTAACGCACCTTTGATGGTTTCTGGTAATCGCGGACCCTTGGTTCGTCGTTTTATTGCCTGAAGCTCGCGGGCCGGCGATACACCGCTTTGGCAATCTCCAAAGCAAAATCGGGATGGAGTTGGCCGGATCGATCTTGCCGAGCTGGGCACAGCAGTGCTGTGCCCCTGATAGGAAACGACCTGTCTTCCGATCGCGGCATAACCCACGCCTGCGAATCGGAGCCGGTCGTTCCCATGCTGACTACCGGGCGCTGTTGTGATAAGGCGATGTTGCGGTTTGCCCTTGGAGCGTCGGGCTAAGATTCGGGTGGATCGCGGTAGAAGAACAGGGCTAGGACGGAACCTACGGTTACGGCGATTAGTAGGAAGAAGATTAGCGAGAGCGCTACGCCGGTGGGTGTTCCGGTTACGCCGTGGATTCCGGAGATTTTGCCGCACAGTAGAGCCGCGATTAGCGCCAGGAAGGCGATACCTGCGTAGCCGGGAATGTGCAGGCGGCTTCGGGCTGCGGCTGTCGGTACTGCAATTACGACCGCGAAGCAGGCGATGGTCAACGGGACGATGAGCCGGAGATTTGCTGCTGTTGCCACGAGATATTCTTGAGGAAGCAGGGATAGCACCGCGAGAGACTTAGTTGGCGTCATGCGTGGCCCCTGCGCCGCGGACGCTCAGGGTTGGTCGGACGAGACGTCTTATTCAACCAGAACGGCATTCTTGATTGGGGAGCCGCCAGGCAGAGTCGAAAAGTCGCTACCCAAACTCACGTTTCCGCCGAATGTCAATGACTGCGCGACGGTGATGGTGTAAGCCGTCAGGTTGATGTTCGAGAGGTTGAGGGTGGCGCTGGGAAAATAGAGTGCACCCCGAAGTGTTGACCCGGCTTTGCCGTCGATGGTAGCAGACAGAGCATTTCGAGAATCTTGATAAAACAAGATTCCAGCGTAAGCGGTCGTCGTCGGCGCGGTGAGTGTGAGCTGTTCGTTGGCGCCAGGTCGGTTGTTAATCTGGATTTGACCGGCGTTTCTTGCAACATAGATAGTCACGCCGGTGCCGGACACGGTGCCCGTTCCATTCCAGTTGATGCCGTTGGGCGCAGTGTTGCCGGTCACCACGTAGGTGCCGGAAGTTAGAATTACGTTGGCCCGGTTGGTGATCGTTATTCCGGAGCAATACTTGCCCGAATTAAGTGTAAACGTTGGAGTAGGAGCTTTGCCGGTCGCTCCCACTATGATGCCGGGATCCACACCCTTTACGGACATGCAGGCGCCCCCGGTTCCTGGCGCGGTCAGACGGAATAGTGGGTCGCCAGCTTGGGAGGTGCCAGTGACTGGGGTCGGGGTTATGCCCCCGCCGCCGGAGAGAGTGGTGTGGACTGCGATAGTTGCCGGGCTTGTGGCATTGATGGTGCCAGTGTTTGCGAGATTTTCGTCGTCGGCGATGCCGCAGCCCGCGGCGCTTAGTCTGCCGCTGTTGGATATGCCTGCGCCGCCGGCAAGCGCATAGATGCAATTATTCGAATTGGTCGGAATGGCTACGGCGGTGGCGGTGACCGATGTGGAATTGACGCCGAAGATGCGCATGAAGAAAGTTGGTTGAGTGACCTGAACTTGAGTCTGGACGCCGGTGGAGGCGCCGAAGGCAAAGGCAGGATTCACCGTGATCTGGACGTGGAAGATGCCGTCGGGCCCGGTGAAGCCGTCTGTGAAACCGTTCAAGGCGGTGTCGTTGGTGGCGGCGGTGATGATTTGGGCGTTGTTGCGGGACGGGAATTCTCCGGCGCCTGCCAGTGCGGCGCTGTCGGCGGCGGACTGTTGGAGGCGCTTCTGGTAGCGCAAATAGCCCATGTCGATGGCCAAGCCGGAGGCGCCCAAAAGGAAGACCAGAGCAAACGTGGCGGCTAAGAGGGCCTGGCCGAACTCCCTTGGTCGTCTTTTCATGACAGCTTCTCCGGAATGCGAGAACGAATGCAGCGCCTTCGCGGTGGGGCTACGGGCGGACGATATTGATTACTCGGTTTTTCAACGGGTGTCAATGCCATGACCGCAAACTCCAAGTACCAGCAAAGATGAGCAAAACACAGGCCATACTCGATGGCGACGAATGATTCTTGTGGAATTCCCCAGGACGGCTCGCAACATGGAAGAGTGATTGCACTTACATCGGGAGCTGAGTTTATTCCCGGCGGAACCCGGCGAATCTGTTGAGGAGCGGCAGTGCCAAGCGAAGTTCGTTGCAAAATATAGGCAAATAATCTCTTATCGAGTGGCGGCCCGGAGAATCAAGACCCTCGGGAAACTGCTCGAGACGCTGCCGCGTACTCGAAAGTGAACGCCCGCAGGTCCTGTTGGTATCCATTCGAGGACCGCAGCGGAGCATTGGGGAAGATGCTTGCATCCCGTCCCGGTTGGCAGGCATATTGCTTCCACTGACTGAATCGGTTTCTAGGACCTCGATATGATAGTACCGGAACCGAGCGATAGAATGATTACGGACCGTGGGCGGCAACAACGCCAGCGAGCTGGGCATCTGACACGCCAAGGCGGTCAGAGCCTGGTGGAGCTCGCGCTGGTGGTCCCCTTGCTACTGTTGCTGCTGGTCGGGGTTATCGAGATCGGACGCTTCGCATACTACAGCATTTTGGTTTCGAACGCGGCGCGGGCTGGAGCGCAGTATGGGGCGCAAAGCCTGGCGACAGCGGCGGATACTCTTGGCATCCAGCAGGCAGCCCAGAGTGATGGGCAAGGGATCAAAACGCCTACGTTGACGATTAATCCGGTGCAACGCTGTGGGTGTTTGGCTACCACTTTGGGGTCCTGCGGAGCGCCAATCGTGTGCGTGAAACCACAGCATCCGCTGGTGTATGTGCGGGTGACGACCATCGGGTCCTTCAATTCCCTGTTCAAATACCCGGGACTGCCGGCCACCTTAAATGTGACCAGTGTTGAGGAAATGCGCGTCGCTCAATGACTAGCGAATTACAACGCAAAGGGAATTCGAAGACAGCACGCTACCGCCGCGGTCACCGGCTGGGACAACGCGGCAGCAGTCTGGTTGAGCAGAGCTTTATTATTGTGTTTTTGCTGGCAATGATTTTGGGAATTATTGATTTTGGGCGGGCGCTTTACACCTATCACTTTGTGTCGAACGTCGCGCGAGAAGCGACGCGTTGGGCGAGCGTGAGGAGCGGGCGTAATTGCAATGGTGTTCTGTCAGGATGTCCCGCGTCGAACGTCAACATTCAAACGACGTATAAGGCCAACATGTCCACCATGGGGCTGGACCCCAACAAGATCACATTCACGACGACGTATGCCGCGCCGCCGAGTGTCGGCGCTACGTCCTGTCCTGCCGTGAATAACCTGCCGGGTTGCATGGTCCACGTCGACGTCAAGTATGATTACACTTTCCTGTTTGCGCCGTTTATCGCGGCTCCTCCGGTCACGATGACGAGCAGTTCTGAAATGCTGATCACGCAGTAGCAAGTTCGCTCCGCATTCGCGGATGGTGAAAATGGAAGTTACGACGTTAATGGTTCCACACCAGGTGCAGCGCACCGGGGTCCGGCGAGGACTTCTGGAAGACCTGACGTTGAAACTTCTGTACTTGAATGGAGAGATGTCGCTGCTGGAGCTTGCCGAGCGAACCTGTTTGAGCATGGGTGTGATCGACGAGATTTTTCAGTTTTTTCGCAAGGAGCAGCTGGTTGAAGTGAAGCGGATGGCGGCCGGAAGCCACGTCATTGTGGCTAGCGCGCAAGGCAAGCAGCGAGGGTCGGAATTGCTGGCCATGAATCAATATACCGGGCCGGCTCCGGTGTCTTTGGCCGACTACACCATGCGTGTGGGGATGCAGAGCGTGCAGAAGATGGCGCTTAAGGCGTCGGATGTCAGCCGCGCGTTTTATCAGCTGGTGCTGGATCAGGATATGCTTACGCGGCTGGGGACCGCCTTGGTTTCCGGGACGTCGATGTTTCTTCATGGGCCTTCGGGGACAGGGAAGACCAGCATTGCGGCTACGATTCCGGCGGTGTACGCGGACAGTGTTTGGATACCGCACGCGATTGTGGTGGACAACCAGATTGTTTCGGTCTTTGACCCGGGCGTGCATTTTCCCAGTTCGATAGAGGTTTCGGCGGAGTCGGACCGGCGGTGGGTTTTGTGCCGGCGACCTTGCGTGTTGGCCGGCGGCGAGTTGTCGGCGGAAATGCTGGATTTGCAGTTTAGTTCGACCAGCCGATTTTATACCGCGCCGTTGCAGATGAAGGCCAACAATGGCGTTTTGATTCTGGATGATTTCGGGCGGCAGCGGATGCGTCCTGATGAGTTGCTGAATCGTTGGATGACGCCGCTGGATCGGCGGGTGGATTTTTTCACGTTGCCTGGGGGCCGGAAATTCGAGGTTCCGTTTGATTTGTTTATTGTGTTTTCGACCAACCTCGATCCTCACCAGCTGGCCGACGAAGCGTTTTTGCGCCGAATTCCCAATAAAATCGGGGTGGAATATGCGACTCCCGAACAATTTTTGGAGATTTTTCGAAGGGAGTGTCAGGTGCGGTTGGTGACTTGCGACGAGGGGGTGCCGGAGTATCTGGTGCAGTGCATTCGGGACGTGAAGCAGTCACTGTGTCAGTGCCATCCGCGAGACTTGATCAATCAGATTTTTTGGGCGGCGCGGTACGCGGGGTTGGAACCACACATCACGAAAAAGAGCGTGGAATCGGCTTGCCAGGCGCATTTTTTACCGGTGCGGAGCGCTCGGGCATGATACGGAGAAACGTTTGAGTTTCGAAATCGAGAATCCATCGCTGACGACGTTCAAGGTGCAGCATCCGATTCCGCAGGAGATATTGCGCCAATTCGTGCTGCGGTCGCGGGCGCAAGCGCGACTGCCGCGATTCCCTGTTTCGGGTGCGCGGGTGAAGTCGGGGTGGTGGAGTTCGCTCCAAGTGATTTGCGGGCGGGTGAAACTTCCGGCGCGACGGGAACCGGTCAAGCTTTTCCGGCACACGCCGGTGGTGCCGTTTCGGTTCGCGGGGCGTTCGGTTTCGATGTCGATGGTTTTGCATATTGGCTTGATTTTGCTGCTGCCTTTGTTGGTGTCTTACACCGCGGCACGGCAACTGGTCGCGAATGCGCCTTACGACGAACCGCAACGAGTGATTTATTACCAGATTCCGAAGCACGATCCGTTTGAAAAACTTCCGAAGATAACTCCGGCCGGAGAAGGTGGGCAGCCGGGGGCTGGGGAAATTCAGGCTTTGCTGCAGAAGATTGGCGCTACTACTACGGCGCGAAAAATTGTGATTGTGTCGAAGCCAGTGCGGCCAGACAACAAGAAGCAAACGATTTATCAGCCGGCTACGCCGCCGGATTTGCGCATCGATATGGATTTGAAGTTGCCGAACGTTGTCGGGGGACCTGCCACGCCAGTGGCGAAGCCACAAGTGCATATGGATGCAAAGAACTCGAGACCGAAGCAGTTACATCGGTCTACGGCCCAGGCGGTGGCGCCTACGCTGGCGGCCTTGAATGCTGCTATGCCTACGAACCTTTCGGCGATGACCGTGGCTAAGCCGCATCTCGCGGTGCCTTTGAACGAGTCGCGACCGAAACAGGCGCAGGTGGTGATTGGGCAGGCGAACGCCCCCTCCCTTTCGGAAACGAATGTGGCGACCGCTACGAATCTCGGTGATACCTACCGGTCGGGACAACCCTCTGCGCCCGCTGCTCCGCCTAGCGATACCGATGTTTCTGGGAGCGGCAAGGCCTCCAAGAATGACGTGGTGCAGACTGCGGGCGATGGAAGCGGTGTGGTAGTGATTGGCGTCGATCCGGCGGAAGCTGCGGCGCTGGTTAAGCTGCCACCCGGAAATCGCTGGGGCGATTTCACGATTGCGCCGGGGGGTGGTCAGCCTGGAGCCGTGAATGGTAGCGAGAATGGCGTTACCGGGGCTGGAAGCCACTCGACCGGCGGCGGGGGCGATTTGGTACCTGGCGTCGGTCCCGGATTTGCGGGTGGCGGGGGTGGAAATTCGGGGGCGGCCGGAAGCTTGAGCATCAGCGGGGAAACCGGTGGCAAGGGCGCAGCGATGCTGGACGCCGCGATTTTCCGCGACATGGTTTTGCCAGTACCGGCGACGATGTTGCTCCGCAAGAATATGCTGGTGGTTTCCGCTGGGCCGATGGGCGGTGGCGGGCTCAACGTTTATGGCGCGCTGCGGTGCGGCAAGATCTATACCGTGTTTTTGGCTATGCCCGGTAAACCTTGGACTTTGCAATTCTGCCAGGCGGGCGCGACCCCTGAAGCTCAGAATCACTCCGCCGTTGTGCATATGGAATCGGGAATCATTCAGCCGGATGCGACCGCGCGATTTGATTTTAGGCGGCTTCCGGTACCGTTCGAAAAGAGGAATAAACCGATCGTGCTCAAAGGCGTCATCCAAGACGATGGCAGCGTAGCGGACCTGAAAGTGTTCCAAGGGATCGTTCCGGGAATGGATGAGGCGGCGAGAGTGGCGTTCAGCCACTGGACGTTCAAGCCGGCAATGCGAGAAGGCAAGAACATAGCGGTGGATGTTTTGGTTGGAATCCCAACGGGAGCGGAGGCGACTAAGTCCCAGTAGTTCTAGGACTTACACGTGAAGATCTGGGTTCCAAAGAGAACTTTTTTTCTTACTTTGGTCCTTGGTTTTTCCACGATCGGTAGATGGGTTGAAATCTCCACAACGCACTGCGCTGATTCGAGGTGCCTTAGCGGAATTATCCTCAGCACCGGCTGTTGGAAGTGTTGGACCTCTATATGCAGTCGTGCTAGCGCCGTGTTCTTCTTGGCGCAGCAGAACCGGCTTTGCTCCCCGTTCGAGCAAAATGGGAAGTCCTGACACACGGAAAATCGACGCTTTGGATTTTGATTGGATCCTGAAGCAGGCTTGCTCAAAGACGAGTATAGTTGCGCGGGACTCTGATCGGGCGCCAGGAGATCGAACCGTTGGACAAGCAAGTGATCCGGGTTAGCTTTCTCACACAAGATTCGGGATTGGGAGACGCAATCGCTCGAGCGTTGGGCGAGGATTTTGCTACCCGCACCGTCAATCAGTGGCAGTTCGATCAGCTGACGGATGTTCGGGAGTCGTCGGATGTGATTTTGTTGGACCTGCGGTCTGCGAACACCCAGGGCGATGACGACACGGTTTTGCGGCTGATGGACGAGATCAGTAAGGTTCCTTCGCACCCGCCACTTGTGGTTCTTTGCGAGGAAGAAAATCGCGAGCTTATTTTCCGGGCCATCGAGCATGGCGCCGATGACAGCGTCACCAACCCTCCCAACATGGTGGAGTTGCGCCTCATCCTGAGGCGGGCGTTCAAGTTTCATGCTGCTGAACGGGAAGTGCAGCGGTTGCGTGCGAATGAACGGCCTACCGGCAGACTTCACGAATTGCTGGGGACTTCGGCTCCGATGCAGGAGCTTTTCGCGCTGGCGCGCAAAATTGCGCCGTGCGACGTGAATGTGCTGGTCACCGGCGAAACCGGAACCGGGAAAGAACTGTTGGCGCGGGCAATTCATCACCTCAGCGGCCGGAATACGGGCCCGTTGGTCGCCTTCTCTTGCGCTAACCTTCCGGAAAATCTTGTTGAAGACGAATTGTTTGGGCATGAGAAGGGCGCGTTTACCGGGGCGCTGATGGCGCGGCGCGGTCGAGTGGAAGCGGCCGACCGGGGAACGCTATTTCTTGATGAAATTGGCGACTTGGGCCTAGGTCTGCAGCCCAAACTGTTGCGCGTGATCCAGGAACGAAACTTTGAGCGGCTAGGCAGCAATAAGACCATCAATGTGGACATTCGTCTGATTTGCGCAACCAATCGGAATTTGGCGGAGATGGTTCAACAGGGAAAATTTCGCGAGGACCTTTTTTATAGATTGAACGTGGTGCAGATTCATTTGCCTCCGTTGCGTGAGCGGCGCGACGATATTCCCTTGCTGGCGCAGCAGTTTTTGCTGAAATCGGCCCAACAATTTAAGAAAAAAGCTCGGCGGTTTTCTCCTCAGGCTTTGCATGCTTTGGAAGACCATGCTTGGCCGGGCAATGTGCGCGAGTTGGAGAATGTGGTGCAGCGCGCGATTGTGCTTTCGGAAGAGCAGACTGTGGACGTAAGCAGCTTGCCGACGTCGATGCGCAGCGTGCGCCTGGGCGTGGAGCTTAGCACCGGCCCGGGAGCCGCGGCGCTCAGTCATTCTTACGAGGACGAAGTGCGGCGCTTTAAGCGCGCGCTGCTGTTGCGGGCCTTGCGTGAGTGCGGTTGGCGTAAGGCGGAATGCGCGCGTACTTTGGGAGTGGCGCGCGGGTATCTGCATCGCTTGATCAATCAGCTGGGGATTCAAGAAGGGGAAGGCGATCCTACAGCTGAGCGTCGTGACGACTATCCTCTTGGCCCGGTGATGTAAGCGCGGTACTTCGGCGGATCAACAAAACCTCAAATTTGCTATGGACTTGCCTGGCTTCTCAGATTAGTTTCTGACCAGATGCAAGCTGATCCCGATAAGTCCTTCGTCGAGAATATTTGCCTGCCTTTTTTGCGGAATTCCCAAAATGCAGATGGCGGTTGGGGATTCCATCCCAACTCGGAAAGCCGAGCAGAACCGACTTGCTGGGCCTTGCAAGCCGTAGGGGGCTGGCCGAGCCGCGAGAGCGAGGCGTCGCTGGCTCATGGATTCGAGTATCTTCGGGCGGCGCAGTTGCCGGACGGATCGTGGCCGGCGACACCCGCGGATCCCGCCGGCTGCTGGGTCACTTCTCTAAGTTGCTGGGTGCTGTCGCAGGCTGCGGATTCCGTTCCTAACGTCGCAGTGGGCCTGCGTTGGATCTGTAAGGATTGGCCAGCCGACACTACGCCGTGGCGCCGGATGATGGCCAAATTATCGACGGAGCGCGACGTCGCTCCTATCAATATTTCCTATCGAGGCTGGGCCTGGACGCCCGGAACCAGTAGCTGGGTCGAACCGACCTCCTTCGCCTTGATCGCATTAGAGCACGCGAAGCCGCAATCCCTTCCTCCCGAAGCCGCGCGTCGCCGAAAGCTTGGCGAAGCTCTGCTTTACGATCGCATGTGCTGCCCTGGTGGGGGCTGGAATTGCGGCAACCCGCTGGTTTACGGCGTACCTGGCGAGCCCATGGTCGTCCCAACGGTTTGGGCCTTAATCGCTTTGCGTCATCATCCTGTGCAGCCGCAGAATGTGTTGAGTTTACAGTGGCTCGCGAGCGCGCTCGGATCGGTGCAGAGCGCCGGTTCCCTTGCGCTGGCAAGAATCTGCATGAAAAGCTACGGCCGCGAATGGCCGGATTCTGCACCTTCTTTTCACGACCTATATGAAAGGAATGGCTTTCTCGAAAGTGTGCAGGTCGCGGCGTGGACGTGCTTGGCCTTAGCCGAAAGAAAGGGCTGGCTTGCCCCGGCTGGGACGAAAGCGAACCGATGATGCGCGATCAGACTTTAATTCCAGCGTTTCAGCGACCGCTGTCGAAAGTCGTAGTTCGGCGTGCGGCGAACTATGAGAAAGACCTGTCCTCGCTGATCCAAGAGAGCCTAGAAGCTTTCAATCTTCGGCTGAAGGGCAAAACTGTCTTACTGAAACCAAATCTTGTCGGGCTGGATCCGCTGGGCGTCATCAATACGCATCCTGCTGTGATCGCCGCGGCGCGAGAAGGCTTCCTGCGCTTGGGTGCTGCGCAGGTCCTCATTGGCGATGGACCGGCCTTGGATCGAGATACCGAGGCCATCCTCGAATCTGTGCGGCTGCGGGATTACACCGGCCCGCTGGCGCGAACGTTTGTGGATCTAAACATAGATGACGTCGAGCGGGTAACTTTCAAGACTCACGCTTCGCGCTTGAAGGAACTCTATTTCCCCAAGACGGCTTTGGGGGTGGATTTCCTGGTATCCATGCCTAAGCTCAAGACGCACCATTGGGCTGGCGTCACCTTGTCTCTGAAAAACATGTTTGGGATCGTGCCCGGGAGCTGTTACGGGTGGCCGAAGAATGTGCTGCATTGGGCGGGCATCGACCGCGCGATTCTGGACATAAATGCTGCCACCAAGCCGGATTTTGCGATTGTGGACGGCATCGTAGGCATGGAAGGTAACGGTCCCATCCAAGGGACGCCCAAGGCTAGCGGAGTGCTCGTTTTGGGCAATGACGCGGTAGCGGTGGATGCTACCTGTTGCCGGATCATGGGACTGGTCCCCGAACATGTAAAGTACCTGGCGGCTGCGGGAACGCTCCTGGGCCACCTTAAACTCGCTAAGATTCAACAACTTGGAGAGTCAATAGCTAGCGTCAAGGCTCCCTTCGCCGTACTGCCGGCTTTCCAGTCCTTGTCGGAATAAAGCCCCGGTTTGGAAGGATACCTGCCTCTATCCGTGAAGGAAGCCAGGCGAAGCGGCTAAAGTGTATCCGAATGAAGACGGAACAGTTCCGCGCGCTGGCACACCGAAGGTGGCCGAAGGTACCTGAGCCACACTGAAAATTGCCATGAGCCAAGCGGATGTCTCGGTGCCCACGCAAACTACGTTCCCGGGGATAGCTGCCCCCACGGCTTCGGAGTCGACCAGTTCGGGTTCAGCGATGGCGCCACCCTTCGCCGATGCGGCCATAAACAGGGTCGACTCGGTCCTACGCGCAGTGTTTTCTTTCCCGGCGATGCTCGGGACCTTTCTGGTCGGCCGGGTATTTTATGAAGCGCGCGCCTTCAATGTCGATCCGGACCTGTGGTGGCATATTAAGGTCGGGCAGAACATTTTGACGAGCCATCACTGGCCGACCAGCGATCCGTTCTCCTATACCGTGGCAGGAAATCCGTGGATGGCGTATGAATGGCTGGGCGATGTGGTGCTCGGCACGGTCGCGCATTTTGGCGGCCTCTTGGGCCTAGACGTTTTTCTTTTCTTGTGGGCGAGCGTGGTGATGCTGGCCCTCTACGCGTACACGACACTGCGATCAGGGAACTCCAAGGCTGGGTTCGTCACGTGTGCAGTGCTATGTTCGATGGCCTTTGCGTCCTTTACGTTGCGTCCGCAGATGCTGGCCTACCTGTTCCTGATCGTGACCCTGATCGCGCTGGAGCGATTCCGCACCGGCAAGCAATCCATGGTCTGGTTTCTTCCGGCCCTATTTCTGCTGTGGATCAATACTCACGGCTCTTGGCTGATTGGCCTTGGCGTGATTTTCGTTTTTCTGGTCAGCGGGCTGGTGGATTTTCGCTGCGGTAGTATTGAGGCTCGGCGCTGGACTGCGGCGGAACGCATCCGGCTAGAAGTTGTTTTGCTTCTTTCTCTGGCCGCCATTCCGTTTACGCCGTACGGCACGCGGCTGGCCGCGTACCCGTTCACCGTGGCATCAAGCCTTCCGCTGAATGTCGGAAATATTCTGGAATGGCAGCCGATGCCGTTCAACGTCCTAGGCGGCAAGCTATTTCTGGCAATCGTGCTTGGTTTTTTCCTCGTGCAAATGATGGCGCAGCTAAAATTGCGGCTCCACGAGGCGGTGCTGATGTTCGGCGGTATCGCCATGGCGTGTTTGCACGTACGTTTTCTGTTGCTGTTCGTACCGTTTGCCGCGCCGATTTTCGCCGTTTTGCTGGCTAAGTGGTTCCCGCCGTACGACCGAAAAAAGGATCATCCGATCTTGAATGCGACCTTAATAGCGGGGGCCATTATCGCGATGGTCTGGTACTTTCCGACGCGGGGCGGCATCGCGAGGATTGCTGGGGAGACATTTCCGGTTCGCGCCGTCGAGTATCTGCGCTTGCATCCGATCACCGGTCCGATGTTTAACACTTACGAGTATGGCGGATATTTGGTAGGCATGCTTCCGGAGCAAAAGGTGTTCATTGATGGCCGCGGAGACCTGTATGAAGACGCCGGCATTTTCGGCGAATATCTGGACGTGGCGGGCATTAAGCCGTCTGCATTCCAGGTGTTGAGAGCACATAACATTCAATGGTGCCTGCTGGAAAGCAAAGAACCGTTGGCCACGGTGCTGGCGGTCCAACCAGACTGGGAAAAACGCTATACGGATGGAGTAAGCGTGATTTTCGTGCGGCGAAATCCTGTAGATTCGCAGGACGCACCGAACATGAAGGAGTGAACATGGACGGGCCATCGTTCGAACGCCCGCGAGGGCCGATATCAGTCGCTCCTGCCGTTACGGGTGAGCGGCGTACCCTGCTGTCGGTGGTGGTGCCGTGCATGAACGAAGAGGAAGTGTTGCGCCAGACCCACGACCACCTGGTCGGCGTTCTGCTGAAGTGTCCGGGAAATTTCGAAATCGTGTATGTAGACGACGGCAGTTCGGATTCCACACTGGCCGTACTACGCGAATTGCAGGCGAGCGACCTGCGAGTCCGGGTCATCCGTTTTTCGCGAAATTTCGGGCATCAGGTAGCCATCACAGCGGGGCTCGAACACGCCTCCGGTGACGCCGCCGTAATTATTGACGCCGACCTTCAAGATCCGCCAGAGATTATCTTGGAATTTTTGGCGAAATGGCTGGACGGCTACGATGTGGTATATGGCGTGCGTACGGAACGCGACGGCGAGTCCGCTTTCAAACGGGGGTCCGCTAAGGTTTTCTACCGCTTCTTCAGCCATATGACCGACACGCAGATGCCAGTGGACACGGGCGACTTCCGGCTGCTGGACCGCCGCGTTGTGGATGCCCTGATTTCCATGCCGGAGCGCGACCGCTTCGTGCGCGGCATGGTGAGTTGGCTGGGCTTTTCGCAGATCGCGGTGCCGTACCATCGGGCATCGCGCGCTGCCGGCACCACCAAATTTTCGCTGTTTAAGATGATTCGCTTCGCTCTCGACGGTATTTTTTCGTTTTCGATTCTTCCTCTTCGGTTGGCAACCTGGACGGGATTCGCAGCTTCGGGCGTCGCCATTGCCGGGATCATAGCCGTTTTGCTGGAGCGGTTTTTCCAAGTGCCCGGGCTGGTGAAAGGCTGGTCCAGCGCGGTCATCGGCGAACTGTTTATTGGCGGCGTACAACTGGTGTGCCTGGGCATCATTGGCGAGTACGTGGGCCGGATCTATGGAGAATCGAAGCGGCGTCCGCTCTACGTGGTGCGCGAGCGAATCGGTTTTGAGGCGCGCAATCCGGTTGCCGCGTCGGCCCGTCAAGCGATGGTTGCCTCTGGAAAGCGGTGACGCAACCGCCGGCACTCCGGGTTGCGCATTTCAGGGAAAACATGACCACGGACACAATTTCTCACCAGCGCGAAGCAGACTTTCACGACGCATGGGCTGATAGTACTTCTCTTCATGACGTGCTGGTCCGTGAGTGCTTTGAGGCTCCAACCGCGCTTGAAAACCAGTTTATTTTGGCACGCATGGGACCGCTCGCTGGGAAGAAATTGCTCGACGTTGGGGCAGGCCTCGGCGAATCCTCTGTTTACTTTGCTTTGCGGGATGCGATTGTCACTACCGTGGATATCTCGCCGCAAATGGTGGCAACCGCGCTCCGACTCGGCAGAAAATTTGGCGTGCAACTCGACGGAATTGTGTCTTGCGCTGAGGACTTAAACCTGCCTGCTTGCACCTACGACGTCATCTATATGGCTAATACCATTCATCATGTTCATGATCGCGCCGCTCTGTTTGAACAACTAAATCGCGCGCTCAAACCTGGAGGCTTATTTTTTTCCTACGATCCCCTGGCTTACAATCCCTTGATCAACGTTTACCGCCGCATGGCCAGCAGCGTACGTACGCCTGACGAGACACCGCTTAAGACCGCAGATATTCGTTTGGCGCGTAAGTATTTCACCCAGGTGCAGCATCGGGAATTCTGGATTTCTACGCTGCTTCTCTTTGTGAAGTACTTCCTTATCGACCGAATACATCCCAACCGGGACCGCTACTGGAAGCGTATCCTCCGCGAAACGCCAGAAACTCTGTGGTGGTGGACCCCGTTGCGAGCACTTGACAGTATTCTGACCCGAATTCCGATGATTCGCTGGCTGGGTTGGAACGTGGTGATCTGGGGCCGGAAGCCCTGCGTTAGCTCCGCAGAACGGATCGCGCGCCCTTGAGCCCCTTGGAATTCCATCTCGATTCATCGTATGCCGACCCCCGTACTAGGGGTCCTCAATGGACCGTTCGCGTCACCAAATCGGCTGAAGGTAAACCTCCCGGTGTTCACAAAGGGGAACTGTTAGGAACGCAACTGGATTACAAGCGCCCGCGATGCGTTCGTAGTAACCATATTCTAAAGCACTTAGTTAGCGGCGCCTCCTTACGCGGGTTGGTGTTGGAGATGCTTAACAAGGAGACGCAGGTGGGGATATCGATACTTTAGACGGCGTCACTTCTCTCTACTCGAAGGAGAAAAAAATGAACAGATTTATCAAGCAGCTTTGGAATGATGAACAGGGCCAGGACCTGACCGAGTATGCGTTGCTCTTGGTGCTGCTCACGTTGGCGGCCATCGGCTCCCTCGGCACTCTGGCAAACGCAGTCAACGGCGTGTTCAAGAACGCCGCGGCGAACCTGACTACTTAATTTGCGGTTTCGGGGAGGGCCTCGAGCCGCGATAAAAGGGCCCGATCTCGATAGCTAAGCAGTTTTAGTCACCGCCGGATTCGCACGACTATTCCAGCAGCTCGGAGAAACGCATGAAGCAGCTCTTGGTAAGGTTGTGGAAAGAAGAAGAAGGGCAAGACCTGACCGAATATGCCCTGCTGTTGGTGCTGCTCACATTGGCGGCGATTGGCTCGCTCGGCACTCTGGCGAACGCAGTCAACGGAGTGTTCGTCAACGTTGCGGGCAATCTGACCACCCCCACGTAGACACCGCAGAGAGTGTCTTCTGATGGAGCATAACTACTTGTGACGCGGGTCTAGTCGACACTGACACAACCAGACCCTGTGGCCAGTCCTTTCCGATGAAACTGCAATATACAATCTGGGCCTTCACGATTGGCGTGACGTTTATCGCTGGGGTCGTGGATTTTCGCACCCACCGGATACCGAATTGGCTTACCGTGCCGGCATTCGTCATTGGCTTGTGTTTGCGCACGGCAATTTCAGGGTGGCCGGGAGCCAAGTCGTCGCTGGAAGGCGCTGGGCTGGCTCTGGTGCTGCTGCTGCCGCTGGTATTGATGCGGGCGCTCGGTGCGGGCGACTGGAAGCTGATGGGGGCAGTCGGCGCCTTCATCGGCCCGGTGTTGTTTTTGTTTGTTTTGCTGGGCAGCGTTCTGGTGTCGGGCTTGATGGCGGTGGTGGAAATGATGCGCACGCGACGAGTAAAGGAAACCTTGGGCAACCTTGTGGTGTTGGTGCAGGGATTTTTTTCCTTCGGATTGCGCGCCCATCCTGAAATTTCGCTCGACAACCCCGAGCTGCTGAAGTTGCCTTTCGGCGTTGCGGTTGCCATTTCAACCTTGGCTTGCTTTTGCGCGGCGCGTTGGGGTGGGTGAGCGTGTCGGAAAGCATCTCGCGAGCCGGGGCATTGGGATTTGAGGCGAGGAGACTGATTTCATGAACCAGAACCGCATGATTCTTGGATTGGCGGTGGCGGTCGTCGTCGCCTTCCTGCTAAGCACCGTGGTGTACAAGCAGTTTCAGAAGGCCAGCAGCGTTAAGCCGGTGGTTACCGGGCACATCGTGGTGGCGGCGAAACCGATGACGCTGGGTACCCGGGTCGATGCAAGTAATCTTCGGCTTATTCCTTGGCCTGCGGGCGAGCCCGTGGCGGGTATGTTTACGCGTATTGAGGATTGCACCGATCGCGCGCTCATGACCGACGTCGCAACCAACGAATTGATTCTGGACGGCAAGCTGGCGCCCAAAGAGGCTGGCGCCGGGTTGCCTGCCGTCATTCCCCAAGGGATGCGCGCCCTTTCGGTGGCAGTCAATGACGTCGTGGGAGTCGCGGGATTCGTGACGCCGGGAACCATGGTGGACGTGCTGGTGACTGGAAAGGTCGAGGGCGGAAGCCACGGAGAGGACACCATCACTCGAATGATTCTTGAAAATGTGCGGGTGCTCGCGGCCGGTCAGAAGATTGAGCAGGATCCGCAAGGTAAACCGCAGACCGTTCCGGTGATTACCTTGCTCGTTTCTCCTGAAGATGCCGGCAGACTGGCAATGGCCAGCACGGAAGGGAAAATCCAATTGGCGCTGCGTAACACGGTTGACACCAAAAGGGTTGGGCCGCCTTCGATCCTGGAGGCCAATTTATTTTCGGGCGGGGCTTCGGTGGCGCCCAAGCCGACCGGTCCGGTCAAGGTTGCAGCTCCGCGCGCCGCACCGCCTTCCCCCTATGTCATTGAAGTGATCACCGGGAACAAGCGAGAGAACAAGAGCTTTCCGAATCAATGAGCAGGCCACCGGCACGACGGCCACAAGGACAACGAATGTTCGCCAACCAGACAGGAACCGATCCGTCGACCGTGTCGCGGCCCTATACGGACCACTTGTTGCCTGCGTTTGCCTTGCTGGCGACTTTGTTCGCCACTCCGGGCGCGTTCGGCCAACAACAACCTGCTAACTCGCAGCCGGCTGCTGTTCCAGCTCAGACTTCGGCTCCGACGCCAGTACCTGCAGATGCGCCTGCGGAGGCTGAGGCGCCGCAGACGCTTCACCTGTTAGTGGGCCGCTCGATCGTGATTTCGTCGCCAGGACGGATCAAGCGGGTGTCGCTGGCGGATCCGAATATTGCCGAAGCGATTGTGGTCAGTCCCACGCAAGTTCTCGTCAATGGCAAAGCACCCGGAGGCGTCTCGCTCATCATCTGGGATGAATCGGATCAGAGTCAGGCGTTCGAAGTTTCCGTCGATATCGACGTCTTGGGCCTAAGCCAGAAAATTCACGAAGTCTTTCCGTCCGAAGACGTGCACATCGACACTTCGCGGGACGTGGTGATGCTCTCTGGAAAGATTTCTTCCGCGCCGGTCGCTGACAAGATCCTGGAGATCGTGAAGAGCACCACGCCGAAAGTGACTAGCTTGATGCAAGTGCCCACAACGCCGTCCGGGGAAATCCTCCTGCAGGTGCGATTTGCGGAAGTCAATCGATCGGCTATCAGCCAACTAGGATTCAATATCCTGAGTTTGCCTGGCGCCAAAAATATTGGAACCATCTCGACGCAGCAATTCGCGCCTCCGCAGCTTACGACCACGAATGGTGTGGGCACCACGCCAAGTACCGGCAGCGCCATCGGTCTAAGCGATTTGCTTAACATCTTCATTTTCCGGCCGGATATAAATCTGGCGGCAACCATAAAGGCATTAGAAGAGCAAAACGTATTGGAAATTCTCGCGGAACCGAATCTGATGACCGAGTCCGGCAAAGACGCCAGCTTCCTGGCCGGCGGAGAATTTCCGTTCCCGATTTTGCAATCCACCGGCGGTTCCGGTGGCTTTGCGGGCATCACCATTCAATTCAAGGAATTTGGCGTTCGCCTGAACTTCACGCCGACCCTGACGCCGGACGGACTGATCCACTTGAAGGTAAAGCCGGAAGTTAGTTCGCTGGATTTCACCAATGCGCTTACGCTGCAAGGCTTTGTGATTCCGGCGCTAGCGACGAATCGCGTCGAGTCGGAAATGAATCTTACCGACGGACAGAGTTTCGCGATTGCCGGCTTGATGGACAATCGAGTGACCGAGCAACTGCAAAAGATACCCTGGATTGGTGATATTCCAGTGCTCGGAAAGCTGTTTCAAAGCCGCACTTTGAATAAGAGCAAGAACGAGCTGGTTGTGGTGGTGACGCCCCACATCGTTCGTCCCTTGCCGGTGGATAAACCGACGCCAAATTTGAAATATCCGGCTCCATTTTTGCACCCGACCATCGGCGCGCCGCCCCGGGAAGAACCTGTGCCGGGGACGCCGGGATCGGTCGGAACTCCCAAGTAATAGCAACTGGAGTGGTGGTTAGTATCTGAGGGCGGTACGAATTCCAAGAGGATCAGAAAGAACGGTTGATGCTGACGGTAGCGATCGCAAGTGGTGACCCGGCCAGTTCCGCGCAGTTGCTGGCGTGTTTGCAGCAAACCGGGCTGGTGAAGTCGGTCAAGCAGTGGGCGGTCCCAGCCGACAAGCTGCCTGACCCGGCGGACTCGTTGCCGGAAGTCGTCTTTTTGGACTTGTCGCGAGACCCGGAACCTTATTTTCAACTCGGTGCGCAGATTCATCGGGCGCGGCCAGCGGTTAAGCTGGTAGCTTGCTCCTCGGCGGTGCCGCCGAATCACCAGCTTTTGCTGGAGGCGATGCGGGCGGGCGTGCAGGATTTTTTGGCCAAACCCGTCGACGCGGCGTCACTTAAAGAGATTCTCTCGCGATTTAGCGAAGACATCGACGCCAGAGATCGGTCTTCGCTCGACCGCCTGATCGTGATTATGGGTGCCAAGGGCGGTGTTGGCGCCACCACCGTGGCGGTAAATATCGGGGTTCAACTGGCTACTTTCGCACGCAAACATGTAGCGCTTCTGGACTTTGCCAATCCGCTCGGCAACGTTCACCTGCTATTGGATCTGCACCCCAAATTCACGGTGCGGGACGCGGTCGATAACATGGATCGACTCGACAGTCATTTTTTCGCGGGCCTGCTTACACACCACAAGACCAAGCTGGAAATACTGGGTGGAGTCACGCAACCGGAAGAATGGCAATCGATTCATATCCCATCACTCGAGCGGGTTGTAAACGTCGCGCAGAATACCTTCGACATCGTTTTGCTGGATATGGGTTCGCAGTTTTCTTCCGAGTGGACTTCGATCCTGCGCATGGCTCGCATGATCCTGATTGTGGCGGAGGCCAATGTGCCCGCGCTATGGACGCTGGAACGCCGGCTTCTGGCCCTGAAGGGGTTCGGCATCGACCCGGGGCGCGCGCGGGTCATTATCAATCGCTGGCACAAAGGCGACGAAGAAGTTCTAAAAGGCATCCAGAAAGACATTAACCGCCCGGTTTTCGCCTCGCTGCCCAACGATTTCCGGATGGCCAGTGCCGCCGTGAATTTGGGTACACCGTTGCAGGAGAATCACAACAACGTTCTCAGCAGCCGCTACCGGCAGATCGCTGCGCAATTAGCGGGTCTGGACGTAGTGCCCATCAGCAAGAAAGGTTCGCTTGGCGGGTTCTTCTCGTTTCCGTCAAAAAGGTGATTTAGATCATGGCCCCGATCACAGCACCGGTCACGCGCACAGACTTCGGCACCGTAAAGGCTACGATTCATCGCAAGCTGATTCAGAAGCTGAACCTCGACCGTTTGACGGAAGTCAACCGTGAAGACGTGCGTCGCGAGGTAACGCAGATTCTCGAAGCTCTGGTCGTCGGCGAATCGACGCCGATGAATTTGCAGGAGCGGGAGCGCCTGGCCCAGGAAGTTTTGGACGAGGTTTTTGGATTGGGGCCGCTGGAGCCGCTGCTTGCCGATCCCACGGTGTCAGACATCTTGGTCAACACGCACAAGCGGGTGTACGTCGAACGCAAAGGCATTCTGGAAATGACCTCCATCCAGTTTCGCGACGACGTCCATTTGATGGGCATCATCGACCGTATCGTTTCTGCGGTTGGACGTCGCGTGGATGAGTCGTCACCGATGGTCGATGCGCGCTTGGCCGACGGCTCGCGCGTGAACGCCATCATTCCTCCGCTGGCTGTCGATGGGCCTTGCCTCTCAATACGGCGATTTGGACGCGATCCGCTTACTGCCGACGATTTGCTGCAGAACAACAGCCTCACTACCGCGATGATGGAACTTTTGCGCGGCTGCGTAAAAGCACGTCTCAACATTTTGGTTTCCGGCGGCACCGGCGCTGGTAAGACCACCTTTCTCAACGTTCTTTCGTCCTACATCTCCAACCGCGAACGCATCGTCACAGTCGAAGACGCGGCCGAACTGCAACTCCATCAGGACCACGTTGTGCGCCTGGAAACGCGCCCTGCCAACATAGAGGGAAAAGGCGCCGTACACCAGCGTCAGCTGGTGATCAATTCTTTGCGTATGCGTCCCGACCGCATCATCGTGGGTGAGGTCCGAGGCGAGGAAGCGCTGGACATGTTGCAGGCTATGAACACTGGTCACGACGGATCGCTGACGACGATTCACGCCAACACGCCGCGAGACGCTCTGAGCCGCCTCGAAACGATGGTCGCAATGGGCAGTCTGAACATTCCAGAGAGCGCGTTACGGCGGCAGATTGCTTCCGCGATCGATGTGGTGGTGCAGGTCAGCCGCCTGAGTGACGGAACCCGCAAAGTCATTTCGCTTGCTGAAATAACCGGCATGGAAGGTGACGTGGTGTCTATGCAAGACATCTTCGTATTCCGGAAACGCGGCATCCGCGACAATGGCGAGGTACTTGGCGAATTTGTGCCCACGGGCATCCGGCCGAAATTTGCGGAGAAGTTGCTGGTCTCCGGCATACAGCTGCCGATTTCAATGTTCGAGAGTGAGCACGCTCTGGGGATTTGATGAAGAGTCCATTTCATTTCGGTTGGAAAGGCTGCCGGTAGAGGACTGCTATGGGTATGTTCGTTTTTGCGCTCACGTTCCTGATCGTCATGGTGATCGTCTTGGGTATCTGGATGGTCGCCAGTGGAGATAATAAACAGGAAGTGGTAGTCAGGCGCATGGAGTCGGTGCGCAAGGCTGAGCGGCGAGGTGAGGTTTCCCTCGGGCTAAAGCTGGCGCGGGACGAGATGCTTAGCAGTGTGCCCGCGGTCCATCGTTTGATGATGCACTGGCAATGGTCCGTGCGGCTTCAGGAGCGGATGGCGCAAGCGGGACTCAAAATGAAGGCTGGTAAGCTCATTTTGATGAGTGCTTGCCTCGGGCTCGGAACATTCGTCCTGACCGGACTCTTCTACCCTCAATTCTGGGTCAACGTCATTCTCGGTGTCGGAGCAACGTTCATACCCTACGGTGTCGTTTCGTACCTGCGTCAAAAGCGTATGCAGCAATTTGAGGAGCGGTTCCCTGAAGCGCTGGACTTGTTGGGTCGCGCGGTTCGTGCGGGTCACGCCTTTACCACCGGCTTGGAGATGATCGCGAGGGAGTCTTCCGAGCCAATCGCCAGCGAGTTTCGCACTACCTTCGAAGAGCAAAACTTCGGGCTGCCCTTGCGCGACGCTCTTTTGAACATGACCGAGCGCATTCCGTCCATCGACGTACGCTTTTTCGTTACCGCGCTGTTGATCCAAAAAGAAACCGGCGGAAACCTCGCTGAAATTCTCGACGGCTTGGCGCGCGTCATCCGCGATCGTTTCCGGATCTACCGCGAAGTGCGGGTTCGCAGTGCGCAAGGCAGACTAACCGCTGGCATCCTGATCGCCTTGCCTATTTTCATGATGATCGTGCTGATGATCATGAATCCTGCTTACATGAAGGTTTTGTTCCAGGATCCCAAGGGTTCCGTGATCTTAACCGTTGCGGGAGTAATGCAGGTCATTGGATCGGCGATTATTTGGAAGATTATTCATATTGAGGTTTAGGAGCTAAGGAGCCTTTGGAAATGCTTTGGGCCGTTACAGCGCTGACGTTCGTGGCCACCTTCGCGATTCTCGCGGCGATCTTTTACGCCTTTGCGCCCGGCGGTGCAGGAATCGCGAGCCGTCTTTCGCGGATGGCGAATACCGCGGCTCCTGCTGTCGAAGAATCAAGTTTCGCTGAAAAACAAAAGGACCGCGTGCGCGACACGCTGGCTGGCCTCGGCAATCTGGTTCCCGGCGATGGCGGCCCCACTCCGCGAACGCAGCTCATGTTGATACGTGCCGGCTATCGCAGCCCGCAGGCCCTTTCGGCTATGCGTGGATTTAAAATTTTGACGCCAATCGCTTTTGTGACTTTGGTCTTCGTCAGCGGCGTATACAAGTGGAATCCCTTCATGATTCCCCTGATCGCCATCGCGCTCGGCTATTTGTTCCCCGACATGTTTCTGAGTTGGCGGATGAATGCCCGGCAGCATAAATTGCGCCGTGGCTTGCCGGATGGTCTCGACCTGCTCGTAATTTGCGTGGAATCCGGGTTGGGACTTGATCAGGCGTTGATGAAGGTTGCGCAAGAATTGCGCATTACCCATTCGGAGCTGAGCGAAGAATTGCAGCTCGTGAATTTGGAGATGCGCATCGGAAAAACGCGGCTCGACGCCTTGCGCGAGCTGGCGCGTCGCACTGGTCTAGAAGATATCAAGTCGCTGGTGGCCATGCTGGTGCAAACCGACCGCTTCGGCACCAGCGTCGCGCAGTCGTTGCGCGTCTTCTCGGACGACTTGCGAGTCAAGCGCCGTCAACGCGCCGAAGAAATGAGCGCGAAAACCTCGGTGAAAATGGTTCCACCACTGATTTTTTTCATCTTCCCCGCACTAATGGTGGTTATTTTGGGCCCAGCAGTGATCACTCTGATCCGGCAGTTAATGCCGGCTTTGCAGCGGTGATCGCAGACCCTCGCGACCTCACAGACGCCGTGAGGCCGAGCAGTATAAAAGGAGAAGTGCAATGGATAACGTCACACTGATTCGAGTCGTCGCAGGAGCACTGGCTGTTCTCGTGCTCTTCATTATCATCTGGCGGCGCAAACGCAAGTCCATCGAGTAGAGTTTTGCGGCCGAATATTTTTCAGGGGACACCCGAATAGGGTCGATAGATCATGGCCAACAACGGTCACAGTCGGGCATTATACGTTTATAACAAAACACGCGAGACCTTTGTGGCTACCGAAGCAACGCTGGCCGATAGCTATCTTCGCCGGTTGGTCGGCCTGCTCGGGAAAACGCGACGGTGGGCGCAACTAGGTCGTGGTCTATGGATTGTGCCATCGCGCGGCGTGCATACCATCGGCATGCTCTTCCCAATCGACCTCATCTTTCTCGGCAAAGATAAAGAGGTCGTGTACGTCGAAGAGCACGTTCGCCCCTTTCGCATCTCCAAAGTGTCTCTCAAGGCAGCCAGCGTGTTGGAGCTTCCTCCGCACACTATCTATCGCTCCGGCACAAAGATTGGCGATCGGCTCGAAATTGCGCCGGTGCGCTGAGATTGAAGGTACCAGCCGCGATGAATACGTCGTTAAAAGGCTTCTGTTGGGGCGACTCGTCTGGCCGATCGCCGTTGTGGGACCGGATTCACGTCTTCGGTTCGCGCTGCGGGCAGGGGGGCGCTTCGTCCACGGCATCCGCCATTAAACAGTTCGTCACTCCTCCGCGATCAATTGTCCCTCCCCGGCGCAGTCCGATATAACATCCACCACAGACATCGAAAGACTTTCCAATTCTAATTTTGTAGACGTGCGTCTTCGAACGTGGCGAGCCTTAGACTCCGGCAAAAGGAGAGCAACGCGACCCAGATGTGCGGACACTCCACGAAAACCATTTTCATGATATCAGTAGGATTGCTTTTGATTTTGTCGGCGCTTTCGACCATACAAGCGCAAGAAAAGCATTCGCCGCGCACCGCCGGTGTCGACGACACCAAGATGGGCCCCTATCGCGCGCTGGCCCAACTGGCCGTCGCGGCATCTCAAAAAGGGGACAATGCCACCGCCGCAGAACTCGCCCGCATCCTCGAGCGCACCTGGGATAAGGCGGAAGATTATGGAGGCGACACCGCGCTCTCGAAAACCAACCATGCCCTTTTCGATCAAATCGACAAAGCCATGGACCAGTTCATCGCGGTCTTGCTCGACCACCCGAACGCCGCTCCCGATAGCGCGAAGCTAAAGGCGCTTTACACCAACTATTTGGACAAGCTGAAATTAGCTGATTGAAGATGCTCGTTGGTTGTGAATTTAATGTTTCGCCACCGTGGGGAGGTTCCCCTAACCGGCACCGCATTAGCCCCGGCGTGAATTACAAAGCGTGGATTTATCTGAGTACACTTCACTCCGGTGCGTAGTCGAGGTCGAGATCTTCCTCCGGCGCAGTTCCCATTTGCGGCCCATCCTGTCCGGATTCCTTCAGCGCGACCTTTTCGATCTTCCGCTGGACTCGCTTTTGTTCTTTCATTTTGCGCTTTTCGATCCGCTTCATCTCTTTTTGTCGCTTTTGAAAAGTCGTGGTCATTGCTTCGCCTCACAAGAAGAATGCGATCCGGTCAGCGCCGGACCGTCCAGCGAATCTGTGCAACCGCCAACTACCAGCGGGGTTCGCGAGGCTGCCGAACCGCTTCGCTGTAATCTTCGTTCGAGAAGCGGTTTCGTCCGCCGCCTCCGCCCTTACCCTTGCCGGCACCACCGCCGCCGCTGTTGTTGCCACCGCTAAATCCGCGTGGGCTGCGTGGAGGTCCGCTCTCACCCCTAGGACGCGCTTCGTTCACTTTCAAATTGCGGCCGCCCGCTTCTTTTCCATCCAGACCGGCGATCGCCTTCGCCGCTTCGTCGTCGTTCGGCATTTCCACGAACGCAAACCCACGTGCTCTCCCGGTTTCCCGGTCCATGGCCATGTGGACGCGCGTTACTTGCCCGAACGGCTCGAACAGCGCTCGAAGATCGCCTTCGCTCGTCTGAAAGTTCATGTTTCCTACAAAAAGGCTCTTCATCCTAATTCTCCCTGATCTTGCGACCGGCCGGTTTGTGCAAAAGAACCAGCTGCGCGCCGGTCTCCAACATCACAACGTCGGTCTCGAATCGGCTGAAGTCAGTGAGGGGAAGGCCGCGAAGCGCAGCCCTTCAGGGATCTCAGGCAATCCAACTCGGCAAGTCTACCCCGTCACAATATCACACCTCCTTGAAAAAGCCTCCTTCCATGATTTCGGGGCCTAAATATTATCGCTTCGAGATCGTGCCTTGAATGTATCGCCGTCGATACCGCCGCCGGCCCAAGGAAATATTGTCCCTGACAAGCCTCAAGTGAACGAGCAAAGACCCCCGCCGGGTTACTTGGGGGCTTGAGCGGGCCCACCGTTCCGAGATCGTGAGTCTCGCCCGCTTGGCGTGCATCGCGTCCGGACGTCATTCTCTTGCTTCTCGACGGTCCAATCCCAGTACGCCTGAACGTTTCGCAGCCCAAGCACATACCCTGGTTTACGCTCCTGGCTTTTGCCCGGTGAACGATTCGCGTGAACGGGCGGAAGAAGCCGTCAAGAGCCTGCTCGGGAAGCAGGTTCCTGAGGAAGCTCTCATTTAGGGAATTGACACTCCACGGAACTGCTGTCGATGCGACCATTAAAGCGAGTCAGCTCCGATGGGGTGGGGACGGAGCTGACTCGCAATCCCGCTGCTCCTAGCGCATGCCGGTAGAGCGTTCTAGTACGATCCTCAACCGGGAACTCCCTCACCAGTACGGACCCTCCCATCGCAGCTTGTTCTCCGTCTAAGTGTGGGCGCAAAATGCCCATGGATTCCCCGCCAATGCCTTTCGCAATCTTCCCCGAATCAAGCTAAACTGTCACCAGAACTGCAACCGCACGGCAACTCTTGAAATTTCCGTTACTACCCGTGCGTAATCACAATGTGCAACCCTGTTTGAAGGAAACCCGGCTGATGGCTACGCCTTTAGGTTCGGCGCAACATGATCTCGGCTCCCTGCGCATACACGAAGGGCAGCGCAAGGGCAGTAAAGTCGGCAAAGTTCTCGCCATTTTCTTTGGCGGGCTGGTTATCCTCGCCGGAATTGCCGGCGGCGTTTATGCCTTTTGGAACCAAAAGCCGATCGTGGAAGTTACCACCGTGCATAAACCGGTCGGAGCCGGCGGTCGCGAAGCCCTGTTGAACGCCAGCGGCTATGTCACTCCTCGCCGCCGCGCCACGATCGCCGCCAAAATCACCGGTCGCGTCATCGGCGTCTTTTTCGATGAAGGCACTCGCGTCCAGGAAGGCCAACTCCTTGCTACTCTGGATGACTCCGACGTCCAGAAGGCGCTGAGTTCGGCCAAGGCGGATCGAGACTCCTCGCAGGCTGCTATCGCAGACTTGCAAGTCCAGCTAAAGAACGCGCAGATCGAACTGCATCGCGCAGATCAACTGCAAAAGGCCGGCGTGCAGACCCAAGAGCAACTCGATACTGCCAGCATGAACGCCGACAGCCTGAAGGCCAAGATCGACCTCGCCAAAGCGCAAGTCGCGGCTTCACAAGCACGCATCGTCGAAGCCCAGCAGGCCGTCGACAACTGTACGATCAAAGCGCCCTTCGCTGGCATCGTGGTCTCCAAAGACGCCCAGGTCGGCGAAATGGTCTCGCCTATCTCCGCGGGCGGCGGCTTCACCCGCACCGGCATCGCCACCATCGTGGACATGAACTCCAACGAGATCGAAGTCGATGTCAACGAGTCTTACATCGCCCGCGTTAAGGACGGTCAACACGTAACCGCGATCCTGGATGCGTATCCGGATTGGGAAATCCCCAGCCATGTGCGCACGATCATTCCGACCGCCGACCGCCAGAAGGCCACGGTAAAAGTCCGCATTTCGTTCGACAAGCTTGACCCAAGGATTCTTCCCGACATGGGCATCAAGGTCACTTTCCTCGGCGACGAACGGAAGCAAGAGCCTGGCACAAAGGCTGCGGCAATTCCTTTGATTCCGCAGAGCGCCATCCACGACGACGGCGGTAATAAGGTCGTCTTCCTCGTAAGAGAGGATCGCCTGGAGCGCCGCGCCATAACCGTGGGCGGCACGCGAGGTTCGGATACCGAAGTTGTCGCCGGTCTCGTGGTCGGAGACACCGTCGTTGTCAACGGCCCGGCGGATTTGCACGACGGCCAGACAGTCGCCATTAAGAAGTAAGAATAGAAAACAGGAGCGAACAACAATGGTTCGAGTCGATGGCAACGGAAGAACCAACAGCCTCATTCAAGTGCGCGGCCTGGATAAGACCTATCGCCGTGGCGGCGAGGAAATTCAGGTCCTGCAAAGGCTGAACCTCGACGTAGATAAGGGCGACTTCGTCGCCTTCATGGGCCCCAGCGGCTCTGGAAAAACCACTCTGCTCAATTTGCTCGGCGGACTCGACGTCCCCACGCACGGCAGCATCACCGTAGCGGGGGATGAAATCACGCACATGTCCGCAAACAAGCTCACCCAGTGGCGCGCCCGCCACGTCGGCTTCATCTTCCAAATGTACAACCTTATTCCCGTGCTCACCGCGTTCCAAAACGTCGAGCTACCCCTGCTGCTCACCAAGCTCTCAAAATCCGAGCGTCGCAAGCACGTGGAGACCGCTCTGGGCGTCGTCGGCCTCGCCGAACGCATGACCCACTACCCGCGCCAGCTCTCCGGTGGACAGGAGCAACGCGTAGGCATCGCCCGCGCCATCGTCGCCGACCCAACATTCCTCCTCTGCGACGAGCCCACCGGCGATCTGGACCGCAAGAGCGCCGACGAAATCATGAGCCTGATCATCCGCCTGGTGAAGGAATACGGCAAAACGGTGCTGATGGTCACCCACGATCCGGTCGTCGCCAAGCTAGCCGATCTCGAGCTCCATCTCGAAAAGGGTTTGCTCGTCGAGGGCAGCCAGGTGCACCAGAACGCTTATGCCGGAGGTGCGGCGTGAAATTCCGCCAACTGATCTTCGCCAATCTGTTTCGCAAGAAGGTCCGCTTGATCCTGACCATCGGATCCTTCGCCGTCGCGCTCTTCTTGTTCTCCTTCCTAGCCGTAGTAAAAGGCGCCTTTGGTCGCGGCGCGGACATCGCCGGGGCCGACCGCCTGGTAATCATTAACCGCACCTCCATCATCCAGCCGCTGCCGCTCTCCTACCGCGACAAAATCCTGCGCATCCCCGGCGTCAAAGCCATCACTCACAACAACTGGTTCGGCGGCGTCTATCAAGACGAAAAGAATTTCTTCCCCCAATTCGCCATCGACATCGAAAATCAGCGCAAGGTTCTTCCCGAACTCAAAGTCCCTGACGACCAGTGGGCCAATTTCGTCAAGGATCGCCAGGGCGCCATTGCCGGCGCGAAAACGGCCGCGCGCTTTCATTGGAAAATCGGCGACCGCATTCCCATCAAGACCACCATCTTCGGCGGCGCGAATACCTGGGAATTCAACCTCGACGGCATCTATCACAGCACCACCGTCGGTGGCGACGAAAGCCAGTTCTGGTTCCAGTGGGACGCCTTCGAGGAGGGCGTGCCCAAAGCTTTCAAAGACCACGTCGGCTGGTATGTCCTGAAAATCGACAACCCCGACGACGCGCCGCGCATCGCCAAAACCATCGACACGATGTTCGCCAACTCCGATTTCGAAACAAAAACCGAAACCGAGTCCGCCTTTGCCGCCGGATGGGTGAAGCAGTTTGGCAACATCGAATTCCTTATTCTGACCATCGGTGCCGTCGTTTTCTTCACTTTGTTGCTGGTCACCGGAAACACCATGGCCATCTCGGTTCGCGAGCGCATCGGCGAGCTGGCAACCCTCAAAGCGATTGGCTTCAGCGACCGCATCATCCTATTCTTCGTTCTCGCTGAATCCTTGATCATTGCCCTCGTCGGTGGCCTTCTCGGCCTGGGCCTCGCCGCTTTGGCCATTCCGGTCCTGGCCGCAGCCCTTAACGGTTTGCTGCCCACTCTCATTCTTTCCCCGGCAATTCTTTCCGTTGGACTAGGCACGGCGCTCCTCGTCGGCGTCGTCAGTGGCCTGCTCCCCGGAATTGGCGCCATGCGCATGCGCGTAGTCAATGCGCTTCGGAGGGTCTGACATGGCTATCCCGGTTATTTATAACGTTCGCAGTGTGAAAGCCCGCTGGACTTCCGCCATCGTAGCCGTCTTGGGAATCGCGGGCACCGTCGGCGTTTTCGTGGCTATGCTTTCGCTTGCCAGAGGTTTCAAGGCTACTCTGGTAGCGTCAGGCGCGGCCGACAACGCCATCATTATGCGTGCCGGCGCCACTTCTGAAATGATGAGTGGTATCGCTCTCGACCAGGTCAAGATCCTGCAGGACGCTCCCGGAGTCGCACGCGGCGCCGACGGTCCGCTAGTTACCTCTGAAGTAGTGGTCGTTGCGCCCTTCCCACTGAAGAGTACCGGCACCGATGCCAATGTTCAGGTCCGCGGCGTTTCTGCGAACGTCCTCACCGTCCGCCGCAACACGAAAATTGCCGAAGGCCGAATGTTTCAGCCCGGACTCGCCGAACTCGTCGTGGGAAAGAATGCCAACACCACCTATTCCGGATTGACGGTAGGAAACACCGTAGACTTCGGCGGCGGCCACTGGAAGGTGGTAGGCGTCTTCGACGCCGGCGGAAGCGCATTCGATTCCGAGGTATGGTGCGATGCCCGGGTCCTCGATGACGTCTACAAACGCCCGACAAACGTGTTTCAGTCCGTCACGGTTCATCTCACTTCGCCCGGCGCCTTGCAGCAATTCAAAGACTTCGTCACTGCCGATCCGCGCTTGAGCGTCGACGTCAGCCGTGAAATCGACTATTACGCCAAACAATCCACTCGCATGACCCAGCTCATCACCATCCTGGGCGGGCTGGTCGCGAGCGTAATGGCCATCGGCGCCATCTTCGGCGCTCTTAACACCATGTATTCCGCCGTCGCCGAGCGCGGCCGCGAAATCGCCACCATGCGCGCCCTGGGCTTCGGAGCCGCCGCCGTGGTGTTCTCGTTCCTGATCGAAGCCTTCATCATCTCTTTCGTAGGAGGCGCCGTAGGCTGCCTAGCCGTGCTACCGTTGAACGGCCTGACCACCGCCACCATGAACTGGCAAACCTTCTCCAACATGGCCTTCGCCTTCAAGATCACTTCCGGCCTACTGCTGGGCGGAATCATCTTCGCCCTGGTGATGGGCCTGCTGGGCGGCCTGCCGCCCGCACTGCGCGCCGCAGCAAGACCAGTAGCGGTCGCTCTGCGCGAACTGTAACGATGAAACCCTCGCGTATTTCGCGTAACCTAAATTAATCGCCAGCGAATAGCCTGCCCAAGCTAACGACGCTCGCATTGAGGCTCGCCGTCATCCTTCCACTGACCATCAGGCAAACCTCCTCTGCGATCCCTTCGCTCAGCTCCCTAATGGATTTACGTTGACGATTCCTCGACGACGGCGTGGGTGAGGTGTAGTGGCGGAAATTGCACCTGGCCAATTCAGGGCTGCGTAGGGCTTTCCACGCTGGGGTGCGACGACGTGAGAAACTTGCTCCCCAATAAAAGGGCTGCGCCTCCCAGCACCAGCGCAGGAACAATCTTCCGGATCCGGCTTGCCTGTTTAGGATCGTTCTTGAACGCGCAAGTCATGTGCGTATGTGACGCATGGTAGCCAGAATCATCGGGAGACACGGAGCTTTGCACCGCGGCCACAGCGATCTCCGGCGTCACCGAGTAGCTCTCTTTCTCCGCCACCGTCCGCGTCTCTTTTCCAGAGGTAACTTCAAGCTCCCCAGTCACGCTGGTGACCGTAATCAGGCAAGGAGATTCGATCGTGACTTGTCCTGCCACCAGGCCTTCGCCTTTGGTCACGATCCTCACGTCGGAAGCCACTACTTCGACGCCCTCCATGCCAGGATCCCGCCGAAATGCCAGTGTGCCATCGACTAGTTCCGCGACGGCCCCTTTGTCTCCAGAATAGAAATGGGCGCGGCTGTTGGTAGCCAAACTGAAACGCGTGCTCATGATCCGCAGGTCCAGCGAGCCGCCGATGTCCGTGCTGATTTCCTCGCCCGGATAAACCGTGGCTCCTTCCGTGAGGGCGCTTTCCCTCACGTGGGCAAGGTTGGCCTGCAACACCACGCCGAGCGGCGCGTCTCCCGCCGGCGAGGGGCACGGGCAGACAAGCGATGCAAAGACAAGAATGCACGCGATCCTTTCCGCGAGCGTACTTCTCAAGGGTCGGCTCCGTAGGTCAAAGATTCCTAAGACAATAGCATCGGCCCGTGGCGAACGAAGGACAACCGCCCTGAGAAGCGCTGTGTCGAAGTCCGTACTGCCCGGGCAGTCGGCTATTTGTAGGTGGCGACGACTTCGCCGTTCTCGATTTTGAGCCCGGACATATCGTTAGGCAGCTTAAGTTTCTCGCGATTCTCAGGCGATTCCATCATCCTGGCAACCGCGGCCTCGAGCGTTGATCTCGGAATAGGCAGCGACCCGATCTGCCCTGCCACCGGCTCGAAGTGCAAGTACCCATCTTCGGCGCCAAGTTTTCCTTCCAATTGCAGCGTCATGTCTTTGCCATGGAAATCGAAGACGACGTAAGCCCGAACGCGATCTTCCAGTAACTCCACCTTGACATCTTTTACCGTCGAGCGGACCTGCTCGATATCCGCCGCAGAGGTTCCCGCCGGCGCCGACAAATCAAAGGGCGTCGCACTGGATGACGCATTAAGGGCTCCTCCATTCGTTGCAGCGGTTTGCGACGTGGACGCCGCAGCACCCAAAGCTGGATTTGCGTTGGGATTCGACGCGACGTCCAAGTGCGTTCCAAGATAAGAGTTCAGTTCGGTCTGGTCCATGCGCATCGTCGCAGGCTGACCGTTCGACACTGCTTGCTCCACCTGCTCAAATTTCTTTTCTGCGCGAGCAGCGGCTTGCGGATTTGTCTCGACAACCGGCGCAGGTGCTTTGTGCAGCATTAGAATCAAGGTCGCAGCCCCAGCGGCGTAGGTCGACCAGCGCACAATACGAAACAGCGTTCGCCAAGGAATCGATTTCGACGGCCGCTGGCGATCCGAACCCGGAGGAGTAGCTGTCGCTGTCATAGGAATTCTCCTTAACCCGAACTTAGCCTTTCACTCATGAAGTCGGCAATAGAACCAACGGCCAGCTGGGGCGTAAGGAGCACCGATCAAGACTCGCACCCTGTTGATGCCGACGTCGCAGGGCCCGTAGTCTTGATGCAATGCGCCTTCGCCTCTGAAACCAGACAATATGTCCGCCAGCCGCCCGTTGGGGAAAAAATGAACATTGTCGGCGTGTGCGATACTGGGACCATGCACTCCGGTTGGCACACATTCAGATTCGCGTGGCAACGGGAGGACACGGCCTCAGCCGTGCCGCAGAGGTCTCCTCTCGGTCCGGCTTCAGCCGCTCCGGGGATGGTGTGAGGCTGCCGCACGGGATTATTCAGGAGAATCGATCATTAGATCAACGGCCGAGGCGCACCCTTCGCGAACAGAGGTTCGAGGCACGCACGGGATTTGGCCTTATCTTGCGTTGGCGGCCGGCGTAGTCTGCATCGGATGGTCGGCGATCTTCGTGCGCTGGACAGACATTCCCGGCCCAGCTTCAGCTTTCTATCGTATGTTGATTCCGGCGATAGTATTGCTGCCTACCTGGCTGTGGGATCGCCGAGCCCCGAGCGTCAGTTGGCAGACTTTAGGGATTATCGGCGTCGGAGGTTTGTTCTTCGCCCTCGATCTGGCCCTATACAACACCGGAATTCTGCGCACGTCCGCAGGCAATGCCACGTTGCTGGGTAACCAAACGCCGATTTTCGTCGGGCTGCTGACCTGGATCGCATTCGGTCGGCGCCCCACCGTCTCTTTCTGGCTAGGCCTGGTGCTCGCGACTGCAGGCTCGCTAGTGATTGTCTGGGCTGACCTCGCCCGCCACGTGCACTTTGGCATCGGAGACCTGATGGCGCTAGGCGCAGCGGCATGCTTCGCGGTCTACCTGATGGTCACCGAGCGCGTGCGCACCACGACGGGAACGCTAGTGTTTCTGCGCCTGGCAATTCTATCGGGCGCCGCATTCCTGCTGGTCATCAACGTCGCGATGGGAGTGTCGCTAAGGATTCCGCCAGGCCGTTCGTTCACCGCGTTGCTCGGACTGGGCCTGATATCCCAGTTGGGCGGCTATTTAGCGCTGACGTATGCCCTTGGCCATCTACCAGCCACGGTGACCGCCGTCGGGTTACTGGTGCAGGGCCCGCTCACCGCGTTGCTAGCCGCCTGGCTGTTAACCGAACCGCTCACAGGTTCGCTCCTATTGGGTGGCACATTGGTCTTGCTAGGCGTGGGCCTGGCGAACCGCGGGCGCGATCCCGCTCAAGAAACCAACGCCGCATGGTGCGAAACCGACCTAGAAACCTAGACAACACCTGTAGCTCAGGGCGCAGTCCGCGAAGCCCTGCGGCTTTTGGAACGCCCCCAAATCCCAATCCGTCAAATTCCCAAAACGTTTATCCAGCCCGATCCCACCGGTCCCCTATTCCCCTTCAAAGTGCCCAAATAAATTGTTCAACGCCTCCGCCATCGTAGGGTGCGCGAACACGGCATCGCTCAGCACGGTGTAAGGCAGCTTGCCCATCATAGCCAATTGCACCTGAGACATAATTTCACCTCCCTCAACACCCAGAATCGCCGCCCCCAAAATCTGCCCCGTTTCCGCATCCACCACCGCCTTCATAAATCCCCGTGATTCGTCCATCTCCAACGCCCGCGCCACATAACTCATCGGCATTTTGGCGACGCGGATTTTCTTGTTCTGCGCCCGCGCTTCACCCTCGGTCATACCAATACGCCCCAACTCCGGATCGATAAACACCGCGTAGGGGACCAGCCGACCGTCCGTCGACGCGCTCCCTTTCTCTAACAAATTGCTGCGCAGGATGCGGAAGTCGTCGTAAGAAATGTGGGTGAACGCCGGACCGCCCTTGATATCGCCAATCGCGAAGACCCCATCCACATTTGTCGCCAACTTATTGTTCGCTTTGATGTACCCCCGGTCGTCCGTCGCGATACCCGCCGCCGCCAAATTGAGGTTCTCAGTATTTGGAACGCGCCCGGTAGCAACCAACAAATGCGAGCCGGAAATGGTCCGACGCCCCTTGCCGCTCCGTGCGGTGATCTTAATTTGTTTCCCAACCTTCGTAACCCGCTCGGCCTTCGAACTCAGCAAGACCGTGATGCCATCTTGCTTTAGAATCGCCGCCACTTGCTCGGCGACGTCGGCGTCTTCCCGCGCCAACAATTGCCCACCCAAGTGCACGATCGTGACCTTACTGCCCAATCGCCGAAACAATTGCCCGAACTCCAAGCCCACGTACCCGCCTCCAAGAATCAACAGATGCTCCGGCACAGCGCCAAGCTCCATAATGGAAGTGCTGTCGAGATAAGGCACATCCTGCAAGCCATCGAGCCGAGGCGTCGCCGGACGGCAGCCAGCATTGATAAAAATGTAGTCGGCGGTAAGCACGCGTTGCCCACCGCCTTTCACGCGGACCTCAACGGACTTGGCACCCGTGAATCTCGCTTCCCCAAAAATCAAATCGAGATTCTTAGCTTTCTCAATGGCAGCCTGATTCCGATTGCGGGCATGATTGACGATATCGCGCTTCCGCTGGCGAACCCGCTTCATGTCAACGCCGATGCGGCCGGCATGAACGCCATAATCCTTCCCGCGCCGCGCGAGATACGCAACGCGCCCACTGGCGACCATCGTTTTCGTCGGTGTGCAGCCCTCATTGACGCAAGTTCCGCCAATATGTTCGCGTTCGACAATCGAGGTACGCCACCCAGCTTTAGCCAGCGCCTGGCACAAAGGCGTCCCGCCCTGCCCGGAACCAATGACAATTGCTTTGTAGTGATCGTCAGAAGGCACTCGAATTCTCCTGGCGCGATTTTCTCGTACTTGGGGTTGGATGCTCAGTCGTCTGCGCGGGTGGCAACTCAAAAGCCGACTTCAGTGAGCAACGCAACGGGTCACCACACCTGTGCAGCGTATTCGTGGTAAGTCGCGTTTAATGAAATTGACCGAATGGAACGCGCCCATTCTAAAAGCGCGACAGCAGAAACAAACCACCACCAATAGCTACGGCATCCTCCGCCAGGGCGATGACGAAATCAGGAACACCAAGAGCCTTCACCAGGCGAGTGCGGACTTCGTACCCCGCGAAGGCCCCGACGATTCCGCCGATCGCCCCCAAAACAACACCGAGCAAGGGCGATAGCGCCCCTGCCGAGGCAACGGCCGCGCCGCAAAGCCCTCCCATGAGAATCCGCGGAATCAACCCAGCAGGTTTAGTGCGCGCTGGCGTGCCGGGCAGCTGATCGGTCACCAACTCAACGCAAGCCAGAATCGTGAAGATCACCACCGTAATCATCGAGCCCATAAATTTCAGCGGCGAATCAACAAGGTTCAGCCAGTTCAAGTGCGCCGCCCACGAGGTAACCGCCGGCCCGCCCAACGCCCGCAAACCGGTCACAACACCGATCAGAAAGGCAAAAAGGAGCGCGTGCGAATGTTCCATGACCGCAGAGCCTCTACCGAACCCCTAACTTTGTCAATCACGTTTATCAAGTCCCAGCCTCTGCCCCAGGCGGGCCGCCGAAAAACGGCACCTGTATCGCTGGCGGACAAATTGACCGAATCTGTAGGGGCTGGGCTTGTTTACCCTGAACCTCGAAGGGCCCGGCCCGGCCGCTGCTTCTTGCTACAAACTTCCCGTACGACGACCCGACCTCGAAACCCTGCTCTCCCAATCAATCCTAGGAAAATGCGCACCCGCCGAGCCGAAAAACAAAGCATTCTCCATTCATTCGGCAGTAACAATTGTCCCGTATAACCCACCCATCCCTTTTCGACCTGGCGCCCGTGCCGGTCGAATTTACTCAGAGACAGGAGCTTATGGCTACAGCACCAGCGGCAACCACAACGGTGACTACCGCGCCCCCCATCGCGCCGCCCGCCAAGCATTCCGTTCACGACAAATTAGCGAAGAAACCCAGCAAAGCTGGCACGTTGATTTTCGTCGCCGTGCTGATCGGCGGGCTCATTTTCATTGGTACCAGCATCGCCAAAGACCTCACCGGCATCCGCATGGCTTCCTTCTGGCCCTATTTCTTGTTGGGCCTGGCGCTGCTGGTCGCGCTTGCCTTCGAATTCGTGAATGGATTTCATGACACCGCGAACGCAGTAGCCACGGTGATCTACACCCATTCGCTGGATCCTCAAATCGCCGTAGTTTGGTCAGGATTCTGGAATTTCGCAGGCGTTGTGACCTCCACGGGCGCAGTCGCCTTCGGCATCGTCTCCCTGCTTCCGGTCGAATTGATCTTGCAGGTGGGCTCCAGCGCAGGCTTCGCCATGGTCTTCGCCCTCTTAATCGCCGCCATTCTGTGGAACCTAGGCACCTGGTGGTTCGGATTACCCGCCTCCAGCTCCCACACCCTCATCGGCTCCATCATCGGCGTCGGCATCGCCAACCAGCTCATGAACGCCCGCAGCGGCACCAGCGGCGTCGACTGGGCGCAAGCGGGTAAAATCGGTCAATCCCTGCTGCTCTCGCCCCTATTCGGATTCGCGCTGGCTGCCGGCTTGTTCCTCACCCTCAAAGCAGTCATAAAAGACAAAAGACTCTACGAAGCGCCGCAAGGGACCGAGCCGCCCCCGTTTTGGATTCGCGGCCTGCTCATCTTAACCTGCACCGGCGTCAGCTTCTTCCACGGTTCGAACGACGGCCAGAAAGGCATGGGCCTGATCATGCTGATCCTGATCGGCACCGTGCCCACCACCTACGCTCTCAACCACGCCGTGAACGCCTCGCAAACTCAGGACTTCATCGCGGTTTCCACGCAAACCGCCGAGACCATCAACAAGTACGTTTCGCCAAGCGCATCCGTCGGCGACCCTCGCGAGGATGTGACCGACTTCATCCGTACCAAAGAGTTCAAACCGAACACCATGTTGGCGCTGCGCGAAATGGTGAATGGCGTTGGCACCGAAATGGCCATCTTCAAAGACCTGAAGAATGTCCCTCAGGACCGCGTCAGAAACTTCCGCAACGATCTGTATCTGACCAGCGAAGCCCTAAGGATCATGCAAAAGTCCGGCACGCCAGTCATCGCCCCGGCCGACGCGGCCGTCTTGAAGAACTTCAAGTCCCACGCAGATCACGCCACGCGGTTCATTCCCCTGTGGGTAAAAGTCGCCACCGCGCTAGCGCTCGGTCTCGGCACCATGATCGGCTGGAAGCGCATCGTGGTAACCGTCGGAGAAAAAATCGGCAAGGACCACCTAACCTACGGCCAGGGCGCCGCAGCCGAAATTACCGCCATGGCCACCATCGGCGCCGCGGACTGGTTCGGCCTACCCGTCAGTACCACCCACGTCTTATCCTCCGGTGTAGCCGGAACCATGATGGCCAATCACTCCGGCCTGCAATGGGGCACGGTCCGCAACCTGATAATGGCCTGGGTCCTGACCCTGCCGGTAGCCATGATGCTCTCGGGCTTCCTGTTCTACGCCTTTCGCCAAATGTTCTCGTAGCCGCATTCCTAAACCGTAGGCATTTGCCCGCTCGCTGTCTCTCGGACGTGCGGGCAAATAACTCTAGGTCATTAGTTGCGCCCCTGTAGGAGTCTGCGGAGCCCTTCGGCCTCTTCCACGCTAACCGCCACGCGCAACTTCAGCAGCCGACGTCAGCGGCTCCGCAGCAGCCCCATCCACGGTTGTCATCCTGCGCGCCCGGAACGTCCCAATCAAGAGCACCAGGTTGCTAAGCAAAATCACCGCGAACGCCAGCGACGGCAAAAACTCAAACTGCGCCCCCCGAGCCTCCAACACATCAATCCCCAAAACCGCCGTAATCAACCCCCGCGGCAGAAACCACACCATAATCTCCCGCTCTCGCCGCGTAAATCCTTGCCAAGCCAGCCGCCCAGACTCCACAGCCAGCCAGCGCGCGATCAGTAGCGCCCCGAAACATCCCACCGCCAGCACCACGTTCTTTCGCAACCCCGCAAATTCCACCAACGCCCCAAGCAAAACAAAAAAGAACGTGCGCAGCAAGAACGCCAGCTCCCCATGAAAGGTCAACATCTGTTCGTGGTGATGTTCAGCGGCGCGCCCATGCTCGGCCTTGATGGGCACTTGCGAAAACCAATCCGACGCCGCAGGAGCCTCATCGATATGCAATCGTTTCCGCACCACCCGCAAATTCGATAGCGTCAGCCCAAAAACCAAAACCGCGACCAATTCATTCCCCCTCAAAGCATGCGTGCCAGAGTACACCAGCAGCACCGCCGCGAACGTCAACACATGCCAAAAGCGCTCCTCAGACAACACCGGCAATAGGTAAGACCACAACATGCCGGCAAGCACGCCGCAAGCGATCGACAAAATCAAGTTAGACAGCAAGCTCCAGGAGATCGCCTTTGGATTCGCGCTGCCTCCCGCGGCCACGTTTAGCAGCGACGTAACCGCCAGCACCGCCAGCGCGTCCCCCAGCGAAGCCTCCACCAGCAGCGTGACCTTCACCTCCCGCCGCAAGTTCACCTGTTGCAACACCGGCAAAATGATCGAACTACTGATGCAACCCAGCACCGCCCCCACAAGCATCGCCGGCACCCAGGCAAAGTGCACCACGTAACGGCAAACGAGCGCCACACTGATGCCGGCCAGCACGTAACTGAACAAAGCCAGAAAAAATCCGCCAATGAAATGACTCAGAATTTCGCGCAGCTTCAGGTCCAGCCCGCCTTCGAACAGAATCAACATCAGCGCCAGCGAGCCAAAGCCGTGGGTCGCACCCCGAAACACTTCAGGATCAACCCAGTGCAACACCGGCCCAATGACCACGCCTGTAAACATCAGTATGATAACGTCAGGAACCCCGGTGAACCGCACCAGCCGATTCGCGATAAACGCCAGCACCAGCAAACCGCCCAGCATCGCAAAAAAGAGATTAAGGTTCATAATGTTCGAATAAAGAAGTAAAAGATGTTGGCGCGAACCTACAGCGGAAAGCAAACCCCGCTATCCATTTCGAAGGAGAGTGTATGCGTAAGGCGACTAGAAGCTGGCTGTTCGCGATCGTAGCATTCGCCGCATCAATGTCCGCGGTCACCGCTCCAGCGCAAACGCCGGCTACGGCAGGCGATGCCGCAGGCGCCTTACTCGTAAAAGGCGAGGTCAAGCAGGAGCTGCACCTAACGCTAGCGGACCTCCAAGCCATGCCCCGAATGAAAGTTTCCGCAAAAGGCCACGACGGCGCGACCCACGAATACGAGGGCGTAGCCTTGTCATCCTTGCTCGCCAAGGCGGGCGTACCGCAAGCCAGCGACCTTCGCGGCAAAAGCATGTCCCTCTGCGTTGTGGCCGAAGGCAGCGACGGATACCTCGCCGCCTTTTCCTTAGCCGAGCTAGACGTCGATTTCGCCGCCGAATCGGTCCTGGTAGCCGACAGCACCGACGGCAAGGCCCTGGGCCCTGACCAAGGCCGCCTCCGTCTGGTCGTCCCCGCCGACAAGCGCCAAGGTCGCTGGGTCCGCCAGCTAAAATCGCTCTCGGTCATAAACGCCGGCCAATAACAGCGGAGCCCTGCGGCTGCGGCCAGGGGGCATGCGCGGCCGTTGCAATATTCTCGCTTGTTTTTCGCCTTTTGTTCGCCTACAATGCTCGCCGTAGAGGAAACGGGAAACGGCGGCCGGCTCCATTGCCTCCCTAGGCTCTCCCAAGCCGTCCGCCGTTAGTTTCCGTCCCATTGATGGCAGCGCAAAATTCTGCCGTTGGATTTCGTCACTGAGGAGGCGTCATGGAAGTTGGTATGGAGACAGCAGCCGCGGTAGCCGCCAACCCAGCGCCCTCATGGGCGTTAAGGGTACCCAGACCAGCAGGAGCCTGGCACCGCATGGCTCAGGGTCTGGAAGGTGTGCCGAAACCCGCTCTGCAGACCATTTTCGGCGAGTCCTTGGGGCGACGCATTTGGCAGCAACCGCGAACCAAGACCGCGACCGCTGGCCCAGCGCCGAAGGATCGAGTTTCCGACGCCGAGATATCGGCAGGCATGCTCGCCTATGCCGCCAAGCAAGCGGCAGACGCCTTACGGAAATCAGGGCGGCAAGCCAAAGCCCTGAACGTGTCGATTACGTTCGCCGATCGAGAAGCAAGATCAGCGCGCTCGCCGTTAGCCCGCCCCACCAACGACAGCAACGACATTATCGAAGCGGCGGTCAAGCTCCTAAGTCGAATCGGAATTCGCGACGTGGCCCAAGCGTCAATCCGCTTGGGCATAAGCAGCGTCGAATCGTCTGGTTTGCAAGGAACCGAGAAGCCTGTGGGCTGCCGGTTGTCGATGTCACAAGAGCCGGCGACTGCGTAGCGACCGCGCACCGGTCGCTATTGTGCGCAGGTAGCTGTAGGAGGGGCACGACCTTGGAGTCGTGGTGTAAGCGCGGCCAGACCCTCCGGCTTCCGCCGCCGAGGCCGCCCCCAAAGGCCGCTCTGCGCGAGTGCCTGTGACCGCAAAACACCGTATCCAAAGGGTTTGACCACGACGCGCCGTAGTGACCAAGCCGACACCAAATCGTCGCAACGATTGCATCGCAATCGACCCTAATAGCATACTCACAATTATGAGAGTGCTAACTCGGGGAGTGCTGCTGGCTGCTATCTGCGCCGCTGCCCTACCCGCAAAATCCGATGAAATCCAATTAAAGGACGGCAAAACGTTCTTCGGCACCATCGTTGCGTACGACAACAACATGTTCAAAATCAAAACCGATTTTGGATACATCCTGGTCGAAAAGAACAAAATCGCGGCGATCCTTCCCGGCTCGCAGTCGGCGAAGGCCGATACCAAGGGTGAAGCCAAGCCGACGACGGGGGGCGCCGCACTCGACGCCAAGAAACAAACCGAACCAGAACTCTCGCAACCCGCCCAAGAACAAGTAAAGTCGGCCGCCGTGTCACCAACGGCAGAGCCCGCCGTAGAGTCCACCTTCGAGAAACCCGCCCCAAGAATCTCGGGCGCGCCGGTACGACCTGCGCTGCCAGCAAGCATGCCCAAAACCACCGCCGTAGCTCCGTCAATCAAGGCGATACCGTCCGGTGCCGCCATGGCCCTGGCCACGTCCACAACCTCGTTAGCGCCACCCAAGCAAAACGAGATCCCGCAAATCCCCGAAGAAGTCCAAGGCAACACCTACACCAATCACGTCTACGGCTTCCGCATGTACAAAGCCCCAAGCTGGCAATTGATCGGCGATGCCACCGAGCTGCCCAACGCCATCGTAGCCATGGGCACCCCCAACGAATCCACGCTCCTGGTAGTTGGGCGCGAAAAAAACAAGCAGTCCCTCGATGCAGCAGCCAACGTAGTCGAGAATCGCCTGCACGACGCCTACAGCGACTACCAGCAAACCTCGAAGCGAAGAACCGTAGTAGGCGGGCTACCAGCGGTCGAATACCGCTACCGCGGCAAAGCCGAAGAACACGACTGGTCCGGCACCCTGGTAGTCGTCTCCCGCGGCACCGACATCCTTACTGCTCTGGGAATGACTTACGCCGACACGGACCTAATCCAAATCCAGGAAAACGTAATCGCCAGAGCCATCTCCAGCCTAGACTTCAACGTGAGGTAGCCCCGGCACTCTTGCCCGTGCTACGACGAACATTCGGTCGACGGTCCAGCTCAACCCGACGGACCGACCCATTTTTTTCCGTGATTATTTACACCAGTGCAGATGAACCCGCAATCTGCCGCGAACCCTCAGGCCGCACCAGCCGCAGCCGGCTCCGGAACCTTCCGATGCTCGCGAATAAGCGCAATCAGCGCCTGCGCAGCACGTGGCAAGCTGCGGTCGCGCCGGTAAACCAAACCAAGCTCGCGCCAAAGATCAACGCCTTCAACGGTAAGCAATTTCACTTCCCCAGCCTTCACATAATCCTTAGCGAAACTCTCGCTGATGAACGAAACACCGGCATCGGCTGCAACAAAGCGCTTGATCATCCCAATGCTGGGAAGCTCCATGCTGATGCGAATCCGAGAACGATAGGGCCGAAAGAGTTTATCGAGCACTTGCCGCGTAAACCCAGTCTTAGGGAAAATCAGTGGCTGCGCGGCAACTTCCTCCAGCGTGATTTTAGACCGATGAGCCAGCGGATTGCGGGTGCTAACCATAAACCGCAACCGGTCCTTATGAATGTGATGCACCCGAAGATTCGGCGACTTGGTAGGTAAAGTCACAATGCCGACGTCAATCGAGCCATCTTCAATGCGCTGCAAAATCTTGTGGCTGAAATTACGGTAAATGCTGATGTGCACCAGCGGAAACCGCCGCTGAAACTCCGCAAAAATGTCAGGCAGAAGATACAGGCAGGTCGCTTCGTTGGCACCGAACAAGACCGGCCCCTGCACGATGTTGCCCCGGTCCGCGACCACCTGAATCGACTCGTCTCGCAGCCGAAGCAACCGCTCGGCGAATTCGAACAGCACTTCACCGGCCGGCGTCAACTCCACCGATTTAGCGGAACGGTCCAGCAGCTTGGCGCGATAAGCCTGCTCCAGTTGCCGAATCTGCGCGCTGACCGCGGATTGCGAGCGAAAAACCTTTTGCCCCGCACGAGAAAAACTCTTCAGCTTGGCGACGTATACAAAAGTGGCAAGTTGATCGAAGTCCATAAGTGAACCGTTCGCCGGGCATTATATCGGAATCGTGCGGTCGAGTGCGGGTAAAACCTCCTAATTTTCAGACATGCAGGGCCGCTTGAGAAAGTCGTGAATTCTGGGCCACTAGTGAGGCCTCACGGCGCCGGAAATGCGCCAAAATCGGCTTCCAGGTGTCCGCAATGGATGCTTGCAAGTGCACCGGTTGCACCCGCACAAACGGAAGCCCGTTTCTTCGCGACAGCAAACGGCTGGCACGCGGACTGCCGGTAAAGTGGAGATGTTCTTCCAGAACGCGACGAAGCGAAGGTTCTTCCTCGGCGTCGATGTCATGGATCGCCACAAATTCGCGGTGCAGAACGTCTTCCGCCTCAGCGCGTAAAACGTAAGCGAGGCCGCCGGTCATCCCCGAGCCAAAATTCAGGCCCAACGGGCCGAGCACCAGCACCACGCCGCCGGTCATATATTCGCACCCATGCTGGCCAACGCCTTCGACAACCGCAAGCGCGCCGCTGTTACGCACCGCGAATCGTTCGCCAGCGCGTCCCGCGATGTAGAGTTGACCGGACGTCGCACCGTAAAGAACCGTGTTCCCGGCAAGCACATCGCCGCGACGTGACGCAGCCGAACCCGCGGCGACGGAAATCGTGCCGCCGGACAAGCCTTTTCCGACGTAATCGTTGGCTTCACCGGTCAACTTGAGCGTCACGCCATCCACAAGAAATGCTCCAAAACTCTGCCCCGCGGAGCCGTCAAAAGTTTGCGTAATTTCTCCCTCGCTCGGCAAATCGTGACTTCGGCGGCGCATCAATTCCCCGCTCAAGCCAGCTCCGACGCTGCGGTCGGAGTTGTGAATTGGCTGGGATTCGCCGCGCTCTTCCATGGACTTGTTGAAACAAAGCGAATCGTCTTCCGCTCCGGTATGTTCCACTTGCACCTGTTGCGGCGCAACACGTGTCCCTTCGGAAATCGGCACGACCATGAACGCGTCCATCCCACTCCGCGTGTCGAGCCGATCGTACCACCCGCGCAATTCGCCCAGCGATCGCACACCCAACTTCGCCATCCGCTGCCGCACTTCTTCAGCCAGTGAGCGGAAATATGCAATGATCATCTCCGGCTTGCCGTTAAAGCGCATACGCAGCGTCTCGTCCTGGGTGGCAATGCCGACTGGACAGGTATTGAGATGACACTGCCGAGCCATAACGCAGCCAATGGCCAGCAGCGCCCCGGTGCCGAAACCAAATTCATCTGCACCTAAGATTGCCGCAATCAGAATATCGCGCGAAAACTTCAGCCCGCCGTCCACGCGGAGTGAAATACGCGAACGCAACCCAGCTCGAACCAAAGTTTCATGTGTCTCGCGCAATCCAATTTCCCAAGGCAAGCCGGTGTTCTTGATCGAAGTAAGCGGCGAAGAGCCAGTGCCGCCATTGTGTCCACTGATGGTGATCACGTTGGCTCCAGCCTTGGCAACGCCCGCGGCGATAATGCCGACTCCCGAGCTAGAAACGAGTTTCACACCGACGCGCGCTCGGGGATTCACCGCCCGTAAATCATGAATCAACTGCGCCAAATCCTCGATGCTGTAAATATCGTGGTGCGGCGGCGGCGAAATCAGCGGCGTCCCTGGCGTGGCATGCCGAATCCGCGCAATATATTCGGTCACCTTCTTCGCAGGAAGCTGCCCGCCCTCGCCAGGCTTAGATCCCTGCGCCATCTTGATCTCCAGCTCTTGCGCATGAACCAGGTAGTCGGCGGTAACGCCAAAACGCCCGGAAGCCACTTGCTTAATCTTGTTCGCCGCGTGCGGTTCGTTGCGATACAAAATCGGATCTTCGCCGCCTTCGCCAGTATTACTGCGCCCGCCAAGCGCATTCATCGCCAGCGCAAGCGTCCGATGTGCTTCCAATCCGAGCGAACCCAGAGACATCGCCTGGGTACTAAAGTTGCGAACAATGGCGTCGACAGTCTCAACTTCCTCAATCGGAATACCTGCAGCTGGAACGGTCTCCAGCAAATCGCGCAGAAAAATCGGCCCCTGACTCTCCGCTAATTCTTCAAAAGCAGCGTACTTACCGGCGTCAGGCGCGCGCACATGCGCATGTAGACGCCGCACAATTTCCGGCGAATTCGCATGCAATTCCGCGCCTTTGCGGAACCGATACAAACCGCAATCGGCAAGATCGTCGGAAGCGGCAGAAAAACCGGCTTTGTGCATGCGCAGGTAGTCGGACAAAAGATCATCCAAACTCTTCTGACCCGGAAAATCCGCTACGTCTTCGAAAAATTCCGAACAGAAATCTTCATTGAGCCCGACGATCTCGAAAAGGTGGCTGTTGCGATAGCTCGCCAAGGTCGACACGCCCATGCGTGCCAAAACCTTGCGCAACCCCGCATTGATCGCAGTACGCATGCGTTCTGTCCCGCCAGCCTCTAGCGATTCGGCAAACTGATCGGCAAGATACGGAACCACCGCGCTCGCGCCCGCCGCCACCAGCAGCGCCACATGATGGGTATCGAAAACCTGCGCCGACTCCACAATCAGCGGCACATCCCAAAGTCCATCGCGCACCATCGCCTTCCAAACCGTTGCAGTCGCCAACAGCGCCGGCAGCGCCGCACGTTCGCCGTCGATCCCACGATCGGATAGGAGGAGGAGGCCCGGACGCCCGCTGCCACTCAGAGGGGTAGTCAGCTGAGTAATGCTGCAGCGCGCGCCCGAGACTCCATTGGGGGCAGGAAAAGTGAAATTAATCCGATGCACGGGAGCAAACGTGGCAGACAACTCCGCCAATTGTCCCGCGCCGAGAATCGGGCTAGGCAAAACCACGCCGTTCGGCAAATGCACCGCCAACGACATCACATGCGACTCGCGCAGCGGATCGATCGGCGGGTTGGTGACCTGCGCAAACCGCTGCTTGCAGTAATCCCACAAGCTCCGAGGCAGAGCCGACAAAAACGCCGGCGGCGCATCGTCACCCATGCTCCAATCCGCTTCCTTGCCGTGCGGCAGCGCCGAGAAAAGAATCTTGAATTGATCTTCGGTCCAGCCAGCCGCGGCAGCCACGCGCTTGTGCTGCTCGATCGGCGCCGCAGAAACCGACGCCGCAGCAGCCAATTGCCGGACCTGCGGCAAAGTATTACGCGATTGCTGGGTAGCCAGCCGCTTCAAAATTTCGCGCCAGCGAAAAACCGCGCCAGTCACAGGATTCGCCAGAATCATTTCGCCAGGGCCAAGACGCTGCCGTTCGGCAATCCGCGATTCCTCAAGGTCGACCAAGCCCGTCTCCGAGCCGGCGATCAGCAACCCGTCATGCGTCAACGTATAGCGCAGCGGCCGAAGCCCGTTGCGATCCAGCTTCGCGCCCACAAACTGCCCATCCGAAAACACCAGCGCCGCAGGCCCATCCCAAGGCTCGCCGGCCTGCGAAAGCGAAGCTAGCGCACCGCGCACATCCCGCGACAGCAACGGATCATTCTCAAACGCCGGCGGCACCATCGAAAGCATCGCCGCCTCAGGCGTAAATCCCTCCAGCAATTTCTGCTCGAACGCATTATCAAAACTAGCCGAATCGCTAACGTTCTCTTCCAAAATCCGAAACCAAGGCCCGGCGTTCAACTTCGCCCGCAACTCGCGATCCTTAGCGCGAATCCACCGCCGGTTAGAAATAATCGTGTTGATTTCGCCGTTGTGCGCCGAATACCGAAACGGCTGCGCAAGATGCCAAGAAGGCTGCGTATTCGTCGAATAGCGCTGATGAAACACCGCAAAAGTAGTAGCGAAGGAAGGATCCCGCAAATCCTCGTAAAACTGCGGAAACTGCCAAGGCGTCAGCAGCCCCTTGTAAACAATCGTCTGCGAAGAAAGCGAACAGATGTAGCACCGCGAAGGCAAAAGCGACTCCGCCCGCTTCCTCAACAACGCCAATCGAAACTCGAACCGCGCCGGCCCACGCGTAGCATGAAACGGGGCCACATAAAACTGCCAAGTCTCCGGCATAGTCTCCAGCGCCATGCGACCCAGAGAAGCAGTAGCCACCGGAACCCGCCGCCAACCCAATATCCGCAGCCGCTCGGTCTCGGCCGCAGCTTCCACCGCAGCCCGCGCCTCAACCGAAGCCGACGCTGGAAAAAACGCAAATCCCAAACCGAACGTTTCGGGCAGTTCAATTCCCTGCTCGCCCGCCCGCGCCCGGAAAAACGACTCGGGAATGGAAGTGAGCAGACCAGCCCCGTCGCCGCTAGCCCCATCGGCGTCCACACCCCCGCGATGGGTAAGCCTCTCCAGCGCCGTTAGCGCATATTGAACAATGTCGTGACTGGGCGGCGAACCGAGCTGCGCCACAAAGCCCGTACCACAGGCATCATGATCCGGATGCCCCCAGTTCGGGTGCGTCCGCTGACCCCTTTGTGGCCCCTCATGACACAAAGACATACGTGTTTATTGACCGACAAGGCACACGTTGTACAACGCAGATTTTCAATAAGACAAATCGAATTTGTGGCAGAAGTCCTGAAATGACAAATTCTGGCCACGGGTCGCTTCAGAATAGGAGTTGGAGCTCCAGCCTCGACATCGCACCGGAGTATCAAAGGCCTTCAGCCCCGGAGGAAAGTTCTCAATAAGCTGCTTGTTTTCAGCAGCTCACGATCCCCTCTAGAACTTCGTAACTTCTGAAAAATGAAAATCCCGCACCTTCATCGCCGGGACCACCATCTCAAACGCCTCTTCCCCGGTAGCCCGCACCGCCGGCCCCATCAGCTCCACATTCCGCAACATCTCCAGCAAGGACTGATTGAACCGGAAATTCCGCACCGCCGACGTGACCCGTCCCTTCTCCACCAGGAACAACCCATCGCGGGTCATCCCGGTCATAATCTTTTCGTAAGGATCCACCTCTCGGATATACCAAAGCCGCGTCACCAGCAACCCGCGATCGGTCGAAGCAATCATTTCCTCAATCGACGAATTTCCGCCACCAAAGACCAGATTCACCGGCGCCTCGCCATGCTCATTCGGCAACATAAATCCGTGCCCGGTGGGCTTGCTCTTCGCGATTTTTGCTGACGCGCGCGAGTACACCAGCCCTTTCGGCACACCGCGGTCCACCAACAAAACTCGTTCCCGAGGGATCCCTTCCCCATCAAACGGCGCGCCCAGTTGCAGCGGGTGATACGCATCGTCGACGACCGAGATGTTTTTGCCGAAAATCTGCTTGCCCATGCGGTCGTTCAGGCAAGAGCGCTTGTCGGCCAGTGCTGTCGCCGCGAAATCGTAAAATAGAAATCCCACGATATCGAGCACCGCCGAGGGTTCCAGGATCACCGTGTAATGACCGGGAGGAAGTTCCCGCGCGTTGGTGGCGCGATGCGCTTTTTCGCTGGCTCGCGCGGCTAGTTCCTGCGGATCGAAATTCCGCACGTTCGCCGAATTGGCTTTCGCCCAGCTAGCCGCCGGCTGCTCCTGCATCGTAATCGAAAATTCCGCATGAGTTTCGCGATACGCCGCGAACAACCCGCGCGAATTTCCCATTGCCGTCTGCGATTGCCCGCTGGCGAAAATACCCGCCGCAACTTGCCCACGCTTCACGGCCAGATCGCAGGCGCGGCGAACGGCGCGCGCCCGATCTTCGGGCGTAAGCGTGACTGTCGGCATCGAAAATCGACTGACCTTGCGGTATCGCTGCGCCCCTGGCAGCGGCAGCAACTTTGGATCTTGTGGCTGACTATGAGCCAGCGAAAGCGATGACTCGATAGCCCCGCGCAGCGAATCTTCGTCAACGCGATTTGTCGTCGCCCGCGCTGTGCGCCCGTCCACTGCGGTTCGCACCGACACGGTCAGCCCGCGTTCGGCAACGTTCTGATGAATGGCATTGTTGGCGAAACGGGTGAGCGAGTCATCGACTTCATCGACGTGCACTTCGGTCTCGGCCACACCGATGGACTTGGCCAAACGCAGCACGCTGTTGATAGTTCGCCGTAGGTCGCTCTCCGGCACCAAACCCGCAGAGTTCGATCTTTGCGCAGCGGGTGTGCGCGAGAAAGGCTTCCGCGCCGCGCTCACTTGGAAAACGCCGCCCCGATGTGAATGTTTCGAAACCGCGAAGGCGAGGCGCCATGTCCAGTGCCCATCGTCTGCATCGGCTGGCCCTTTCCGCAATTCGGCGTGCCCCACAATACCCACTCATCCGCATCGCAAATCGCGTCGCACGAATTCCAGAACTCCGTGGTAATCCCGCTGTAGCTGGGATTCTTCAGCATCCGCCCCTTCTTCCCGCCCTTGACCTCCCAGCCAATCTCGGTGGAAAACTGAAACTGATACCGCCGGTCGTCAATCGACCACGACCGATTCGTATCCATGAAAATCGCGTCATCGGTATCCGCGATCAAATCGTCCACTTTCCATGTGCCCGGCAGCAAACTGATGTTGGTCATGCGAATAATCGGCAGCCGGTTCCAGCACTCTGTCCGCATCGTACCCGACGAGCGCTTCAATCCCACCAGGTGCGCCGTCTCTCGATTCGACAAATATCCGCGAAATTCTCCGCCCTTGATGATGTCGGTACACTGCGCAGGCACGCCCTCGTCATCGTACGCAAAACTTCCCAGTCCCGGCCCGTGCTCGATCCGTGCATCCGCCACGACGTTGACAATGTCCGAGCCGTAACGCAACGTGTTCAGCTTATCCAGCGTAAGAAAACTAGTCCCCGCGAAATTCGCTTCCTCGCCCAAGACGCGATCCAACTCTATCGGATGGCCGACCGACTCATGAATCTGCAACCCCAACTGGCTTCCGCCTAAAATTAGCGTCCCGTTTTTCTGTGGACACTGCGCCGCCGCATGCAAAGCCACCGCCTCTTCCCCAACCCGAGGCGCATGCCGGATCAATTCCAGCGATTCCACCAGCTCGTAGCCGCCTAAGGCGTGCTGGCCGCCAAAACTGTTCGGATACGACCGTTTCTGAATCTCCTCACCCTGAAAGGAAGTCGCCACAATCCCGCAACCGGAAATCACCTTCCGCTGATGAATCCGTGACCCCATACTCGACGCAAACCACGAATCAATCTTGCGAAATTGCAGATCGGTCTCGGTCAAGGTAACGCCCTTGACCCGCCGCATCTCCGCATCCGCCGCCAGCAGCAAATCCAATTGCGTCTCTAACGGAATCTCGAACGGATCCTTGCGAAACGGGCTCTGCCAGCTATCGACGTAAGCCTCTTCCTTGGCCATCACCACATCCTTGCGCTTGGCAATTGCCGACGCCTTGGCAATCGAAACCGCCTGCACCGCGCAAGCCGACACCCCCTCGCGCGTCAAACGGTCGGTCGATGCAAATCCCCAAGCCCCTCCGGCCAAAACGCGAATCCCCAACCCGATCGATTCCGATTGCGCCAAGGTTCCAACCAACCCGTTTTTCGTGGTCAGATCGCGCTGCCGAAGATGCATCACGCGCACGTCGGCATATTTCGCCCCGCGCAGTCGTGCCGTATCCAAAGCCTGAACCGATAGATCCCACATAAAATTAAGCCGCCATCAACTTACAACGCTTTGCCCAAAAAGAAAAATAGAGACGAAGCATAGATGAAAGCCTCGTCCCCACGAAAAGTGAAACGTCAACCTCTGCTTCGGAGCCCGCCCCGTTCAAACCGTCGTAGGGGCGCGGCACGACCGGGCCCGCCCCGCGTCTGGGCTGAAGCTGACAGAATTACTCCGAAAAAAAAGAGGGGCAGATCGCGCCCCTCTCTCATGAAAATAAGCCACCTCGTTCCTACGTACCTTCATTCCACGAAGCCAAATAATGCTCCTGTTCCGGCGTGAGCTTGTCCAATTTGTGCCCCATCGATTCCAGCTTCAAGCGCGCAATCTCGCGATCCAAATGTTCCGGCACAACGTAAACCTGCGGCTTCATGGTCTTATGATTCTTCATCAAATATTCCGCCGACAACGACTGGTTAGCAAAACTCATATCCATAACCGAAGCAGGATGCCCTTCCGCTGTGGCCAAATTCACCAGCCGTCCTTCGCCCAGCAAGTACACCTTGCGGTCACCCTCCAAAAGATATTCATCGACCAACGGCCGCACTTCTTTTTTCCCGCTAGACAACTTCTCGAGCGCCGGAATATCGATCTCCACGTTGAAATGCCCCGAATTACAAACAATCGCGCCATTCTTCATGCTTTCAAAATGCTCACCCCGAATCACGCTCTTGTTTCCGGTCACCGTGATAAACACATCGCCTTCCTTCACCGCCGCGGCCATCGGCATCACGCGGAACCCATCCATCACCGCCTCGATACCCTTCACCGGATCGATTTCCGTCACGATCACATCCGCGCCGAGCCCCTTGGCCCGCATCGCCACGCCGCGTCCGCACCACCCGTAGCCCGCGACCACCACCTTTAATCCCGCCAGCAAGACATTCGTCGCGCGAATCACACCATCCAACGTCGATTGCCCCGTCCCATATCGATTATCAAAGAAGTGCTTTGTCATCGCATCATTTACCGCGATGATCGGATACTTCAGGGTTCCGTCCTTAGCCATCGCGCGCAAACGAATCACGCCGGTAGTGGTCTCTTCGGTGCCCGCAATCACATGCGGCACCAAATCCGTCCGCTTGGTCAGCAGCATGGTCACCAGGTCCGCACCATCGTCCATGGTCATCTGCGGCTTATGATCGAGTGCCGCGCGCAAGTGCGAGTAATACGTATCGTTGTCCTCGCCCTTAATCGCATACGTCGGAATGTTGTAATCGCGATTCAGCGAAGCCGCAACTTCATCCTGCGTCGAAAGCGGATTCGACGCGCACAGCACCGCATCCGCCCCGCCATCCCGCAGCGCGATCATCAAATTGGCGGTTTCGCTCGTAACGTGCAAGCAAGCCGACACCCGCAGCCCCTTCAGCGGCTGCTCCTTCAAAAATCGTCTGCGGATCGACTCCAGCACCGGCATCTGCTGCCCGGCCCATTCGATCTTCCGTTTGCCCGCGTCCGCAAGCCCGATATCCTTCACATCACCTTTTTTCAGTTCAGCGATAGCCAAAGTGGTGCTCCTCAATTGAATTTTCGGAACGAACAATTCCGTCCAGCGAACAAGATCTGCGCGGGGGAAGTCCCGCTCCTCAGGGGTCGGAGCTTTAGCTCCGACATTTGGTCAAGCAAAATTGGGCTTTAGCCCCTGAGAACTCTTTCTTGGTCATAGCTAGGAAGACAACGCCCAGAGTCCCACTGAGAACCTAGCGGCGCGCCCCGACTTCCGCCCCCACCACCGCCCCCAGACCCGCGCCCTTGCGCAAAGCCTCAGCACGGTCGGTCTTCTCCCAAGTAAAGCCCGGCCCAGTGCGCCCAAAGTGTCCATAAGCCGCGGTAGGCTTGTAAATAGGTCTTCGTAAATCGAGCGCCTCAATAATGGCTTTCGGCGTAAGCGAAAATGACTCGCGCACCAGCGAAGTAATCCGCTCTTCCGGCACGGTTGCCGTCCCGAACGCATCAATCATCACCGACACAGGCTCAGCAATTCCAATCGCGTAAGCCAGTTGCACTTCCGCTTTGCGCGCCAATCCCGCCGCCACCACGTTCTTGGCAATGTACCGCGCCATATAACACGCCGAACGATCCACTTTCGACGGATCCTTCCCAGAAAACGCCCCCCCACCATGCCGGCTATATCCGCCATAGGTATCGACAATAATCTTGCGCCCGGTTAACCCCGCGTCTCCCATCGGTCCGCCGATCACAAAACGCCCCGTCGGATTGATGTGATACTTGGTGTTCCGGTCCAGCATATTCGACGGAACAATCGGCTTGATCACATGTTCCACGATCGCGTCATACAAATCTTTGCTCGAGATTTTCTCGCCGTGCTGCGTCGAAATCACCACGGTATCCACGCGCAACGGGCGCCCCTCGCGATATTCAATCGAAATCTGGGATTTTCCATCCGGACGAAGGTGGGGAACTTTCTTGTTCTTGCGGACTTCCGAAAGCCGTTGCGCCAACCGGTGCGCCAACTGAATCGGCATCGGCATCAACTCTTCGGTTTCATCGCACGCAAAGCCGAACATCAACCCCTGGTCGCCCGCTCCGCCGGTATCCACGCCCATCGCGATATCCGGCGACTGCCGCTTCACCGTGCTCATCACCGCGCACGTCTCGCAATCGTAACCATACTTGGCGCGGTCATACCCGACGCCGCGAATGGTCTCACGCACCAGCGTGTCGTAATCCAGGGTCGCCGTAGTGGTGATTTCGCCCGCAACCACGGCAAGCCCGGTGGTGACCAGCGTCTCGCAACCCACTCGACCCTTAGGGTCCTGTCTCAACACCTCATCCAGCACGGCATCGGAAATTTGATCGGCAATCTTGTCGGGGTGGCCTTCGGTAACCGATTCGGAAGTAAACAGAAAATTGCGTAAGGCGTCGCTCAAAAGAAAGTCTCCTTAACCGTGATGGCTAGCAGGGGCACAGCCCCGCCTGATGTCCGCTGGGCACAGTTCGCAGTACTTCACAAAGCTACCATCGCACCGCGCAAGAATCAACGCGTTGAATCCCAATGCTTTATAGCTGCATTGAACGGCATAAATTCGCCATCGAACGGCGCTTCCCGGCATTCAACGGAGGGAGGCAATAGGCATCTGCTAGCGTTCACAAGCCGAGTCGAACTGCTGGGCATTCTACCCAGTATCCGCAAATGCCAGTCTCGAGAAAAATTGAACCTACTTTTCCAGTCTTACTTGACCTCCTTGCATTTGACGTCGCACTTTTCTAGGCCCCCAAAAGGAACCAATTCCAACCGGCTCGAATCCAACCATCGACCAGCTTATCCGACATACCGCAAGCGAGTGAATGCTGCCTGCAGTTGGGCTGGTCTAGGGCCTGGCAAGCCGGTTCGTTTGTTGTAAATCGCACCGCGATGAGGTCTACATGGAAATCGATGCCAATCCAATTAGAGAAGTGCTCGATGATCTCTTTACCCTGCTCGAGGCTTTGGAGACCCAGAACATCGCCGTCCTGCAATTCCTGAAAGATCAGGGCATCGCTCCGGATGACCAGCTGGCGCCTTATCTGAACCGCGCCGGAAATGCCAGCAGCGTCAAATGGCGCGCCGCACGCGCGCGAATGAATCACCTGCTCGCTCCTGCCCCGAAAAAAGCCTCCGAACCGACAGCTGAAAAACCATCGAAAGACCAACCTGAAACGAAAGACCATAAGGCCAAACCGGGTCAGTCGGAAGAAGCTGAACCGAAATCGGCGACCGCGAAGGAAACCGAAGCTAAAGACAGTAAATCAAACGACGCCGCAAACAGTAAACCAAACGGCGCCACGACGGATGCAGCGCCCAAGGACGTTGCCGCGCCACCAGGTCTTGGACGAAAAGACGAAAGGCCGAAGACCGAAGACCCGAAAGCCGACAACCAGACCTCCCAAGCTCAGAACGATGATTCTGTGGCAGGAGGGCCGAACCCGCGACTGGTAACCCCGTAGATAAGCAGAAGGGATCAGCCGCGTAGCTACGCCCACCAAGGGTCTATCGCGAAGATCGCGGGAATTACCGGTTCGCTTCCGCTACTAACTACGCTTAGTTACTATCGTTCTGACTGACGAGCCGTTTCGGTGATAACTCCATTGTTACTATACTAGTGGCATTAACTACGGTCTTGGGATAGATTATCGGTGGGAGGATCTATGGATATTCTATCCGCGATCAAGCGTGAAGAGCGCAAGCTGGAAAAGCAGTTGGGTAAGGTACAGCATCAATTGAGGGGCATACGCGCCGCCGCGGAAGCGTTGGGCAATTCAACGGGCCGCGAACTGGCCGGCGCGAAAAAACGCGTATTGTCCGCGGCCGCACGAGCGAAGATCGGGAAAGCCGCCAAGAAACGTTGGGCGAAATTCCGCGCGCAAGCCAAAAAAGTCACCGCGTAGATCCGTCAGCGCCTGATGCTTCGAGAAGTTTTTTGCGCTTCTCGCGTTTACGGTTGTTTAGCGTCGACTCCGTAATGTGCGCGGCTTCGTAGGCGCAACAACGGCCGGTTCATTTCAGGCCTGAAACCGCAGTGCCTGATCAGACCCACAGACCGCTTGGTTGAGCGACCTGGCGCTAAGTACTGTTCACCGTGAGCTAATCGTGGTCTGGATGACTGTGGCGCCAGTTCCAATAATGTTTCTGTTCCCGGCGGTTCTGCTGGTTATATTCGCGGTAGTCTCGGTGTTGCTCGGCCAAGTAATTTCGGAACGCGCGGTCTTCGTGATCGTCCCAGTTGTGATAGTCCCGGTGATCCCTATCGTAAACGCGCACCTGCACGGTAGCTTCCTGGGCATCCGCCCCGGTGACAACCATAACTGGAGCGGCGATTGCGGCGGCCACTAAAAGCGCGCTGATCATCCCATTTGTGTTTTTCATAATCTAATCCTCCACTTTCTGAAAACGTCCGGAGTCGAACCCCGGTATTTCGGGTATGCGGCTGCAAGTCAAAATCGACTCACGCATTCCCTACAGATTATTTGCCAACCATTCTTTCCCGTCGCCGTCCGCGCATGATTTCTTACGCCGCTACCGAACTGGCCTTGGGCGACGACACGGGCATACGGGCGGCGCTTGGCTCGAACGTGTCGGGAACCTTGCTCGCCTTTGCGGCGTCACTCAGCGATCACCCGCGCGCGGCGACTTGGTGACGTCGTTTTCGAAATCGCATGATCCTTCATAACCTTCGGTCAAGTACATCAAGTAAGTGACACCAACGAGGGTAAGGACTGCCACGGCGATCAAGATTCCGGCGATGGCCACGAACACGGTTACCTCCGGGCGAAGCGGAAGTCACTCGTGCATCTCTAATGCCAGGCACGGCCGGGAGCTAAGAGTCGTATCTTCATGTTGTCCTTCCTTTCAAAAGCCGCTGCGTTATTCCCTAATGAATTTTCTTATGCCATTTCGAAACTAAACGGCGTTTGGTTCCCGATTTGACGCGGCGGTGAGAACACCGCACCTCAACAAAGATGTTGCGGATGTTGCGGATGTTGCGCACAAAAAGAATATTCTCGCCTCGAACCTGTGCGGTTCGTGACCTGGATGAGCGTATAATGGTCACAGAGGTTTGTGACATGCTAGAAGCCCTGGTCCCCGACGAGAGTAAGAGACGCAAGGAATTGACCGCCAAGAGAAACTTGCTGTTCGCGGCCTATTTGAAAAATCCGATGGATACTCGCCTGGCTTTGGAAATTAAGCTGATTGACGATCAGGTGGCGGACTCCATCGAACAGACCCAGCGCAAGCCTGCGACCCGAAAGTAAATTCCGACCCAATCTCTCCCTCGTCCTCATTCTGCTGCACATCCAGCCTGCCCTTGGTCTTCTTGGCCATCCGTTGGCTTTACAAAGGCTTATTGCCGGCATGCAGGGAGAATGTCAGCGGATTCCTCTCTGCGCAGGCCGACGCGTACACCCCGCAAAGGCAGCCGGGGTAACACGAAGTGAGCGCGGAACAGAAGGTCGGCCTGCTTCGCTCGGAATGACAATTGGTTGAGAGGGACGACCGGCCGCGAAAGTGGCGAGATGAACTTGCCGCTACACGTCGTCGGTGTCTGGTTGGATGTCCAACTTGCCTTTGGTTTTTTTGGCCATTAGGTAGGAGCGAATGAAGGGGTCGATGTCACCATCTAAGACTTTGTCTACGTCGCCTACTTCGAACTTGGTGCGGTGGTCCTTGATCATGCGGTAGGGTTGCATTACGTAGGAGCGGATCTGGCTGCCGAAGGAGATTTCGAGCTTGGATTCGTCGAGCTTGTCGGTGTGTTGCTGGCGCTTCTGGACTTCCTGGTCGTAGAGCTTGGAGCGGAGCATTTTCATGGCCAGGGCGCGGTTTTTGCCTTGGCTGCGTTCGGCTTGGCAGGCTACTACCGTGTTGGTGGGCAGGTGGGTGATGCGGACCGCGGTTTCTACCTTGTTTACGTTTTGGCCGCCTTTGCCGCCGGCGCGGTAGGTGTCTACGCGGAGTTCTTCTGGGCGGATGTTGATCTCGATGCGGTCGTCGATCTCTGGGATCACGAAGACGGACGCGAACGAGGTGTGTCGGCGGGCGGCTTGGTCGAATGGGGAGATGCGGACCAGACGATGAACGCCGGTTTCGCCGGTGAGCAGGCCGTAGGCGTTTTCGCCTTCGAACTGGATGGTGGCGTTTTTTATGCCGGCTTCTTCGCCGGGGGTTTCGTCGAGGACTACTGCGTTCATTCCCTTTCGTTCGGCCCAGCGAAGATACATGCGTAGGAGGATGCTGGCCCAGTCTTGGGATTCGGTGCCGCCTGCGCCGGGCTTGATGGTCATGATGGCGTTAAGGTGGTCGGTTTCGCCGGAGAGTAGCGTGCGGGTTTCTTGTTCGCTTACGTAGGTTTCGGCTGTGGTTAGTTCGCGGTCTAGATCTTTTAGGAGATCTTGGCGTTGGGTGGCATTGGTTTCTTCTGTGGCTAGGGTTATGTAGGTTTCTACGTCGCCCGCAAGCGCGGTTAGTTTGTCGTCTGCGGCGATTTGGTCTTCGGACCGCTTGCGGTCGCGCAGGACGGCTTGGGCGGCTTCTTGATCGTTCCAGAAGTTGGGGTCGGCGGAGCGGGCTTCCAAATTTTTTAGGCGCTCGCGGTGTTGCGGGGCGTCAAAGAAAACTCCGGACTAGGTTTAGGCGTGGGGTTAGGAGTTCGTAGCGGTGTTGGAGGTCTTCTAGGATCATGGGTTTGGTGCGACGAGACGGTTTCCCGGTGAATCAGGCCAAGAGTTTTTCCTCAGGCGTTAAAGCCTGTTTCGATTCGCCGTTATGTCGGAGCCTAAAGCTCCGACCCCCTCCAGACGCTCGCCGACCTTCGGGTGCGTTGGGCTAAAGCCCGGGGTCTACATAACCCCGCTTACGCTTGCGCTTTCTTGGCCGCTAGAGGGCTGGCTCCGGCTCTATGCCTACGGGGATCGGGATGGTCTCGTTCGCTGTGGGTCCTTTCCGGAAAGTTGTGGTTAACAGGATAGCGGAAATTATGGTGCAGAGCCACGCGAACCAATCGTCGAATCTCGTGTAGGGAGTCTCGTCGGTGCGGAAGTCGTAGGGTAAGTCTGCGGCGGCGCGGACGTCGGTAGGGAGGGGGCTGAAAATGCGGCCGTAGGGATCGATGGAGGCGGTGATGCCGTTGTTAGTTACTCGGAGCAGCCAGCGGCGATTTTCTGCGGCGCGGACTCGGGCTATGCGGAGGTGTTGCTCGGCGGCGGCGGAGTGGCCGAACCAGCCGTCGTTGGAAATGTTGATGAACAGCTGGGCGCCTTCGGCCGCGAAGTTGCGGATTTCACCTGGGAAGATGGCTTCGTAGCAGATGAAGGTGGCTAGCGTCGCACCGTTGGGGAGATGGGCTACGGCGTACTTGGAACCTTTTTGGAAGCCGCCTACTTCGCTCGAGACGCTTTGGACTACTCGGTGAATTAAAGGGAACGGTTCGTATTCGCCGAACGGGACTAGATGGATTTTGTCGTAGGTGAAGACGTTGTGGCCTTGGGGGTCCAGGAGGACAGCACTGTTGTAGGGGACTTGCAGGTGCATGGTTTTGGGATTGGAAGGGCCGGGGAGCGGGCGCCACTCGATCGAACCGGAAAGAAATGGATGACCGAAGCTGGTTGCGACTGACGAGGCGATCCTTACGTATTGCGCGTCCTCAAACGAAAACGGGGCCGGGGCTTCGGGCCAGATTAGTAGATCGGGGTGGCGGGCGTCGGAGGCTAGGCTTAAGTTTTCGATTTCGTCGAGATCGGCGGCGTGCGACGCAAACCATTGCTGGGGATATTCCATGACTTCGGGGAAATTTACTTGCACCGCTCGGGCGTAGTGGTTTGGAGCGGCTTGGGGCACGAGGCGGGGGCCCGCGAACATTACGATCAGGATTAACGCGATGGTAGCGATGAGAATGGTTAGGCGGCGAGCGGCTGGCGTTGAGGTCGATGCGTCGCACCAGGCTAGTAGCGCGTTGACGGACGCCACTAGGAAGGAGAGACCGTAGATGCCGGTGATGCTTGTGAGTTGCAGCAATGCTAGATTTGCCGAGGCGGGGTAGCCCAGGAGGCCCCAGGGGAAGCTGATTTCTGGCATGCGGGTGCGGATGAATTCGAATGTGACCCACAGGAATGGGGCGCCGATGCAGGCTAGTAGGATGCTTTGGCGGGCCAGGCGATTTACGGACCAGGCGAAGGTGCCCGTTAGGATTCCGAAGACGGCGCCGATTAGGAGGAGGATGCCCCAGCCTCCGGCTTTGGAGATGCCGCCGTGGACGGCTAGTACTGTGGCGATCCAGGGGACGCAGGTGATTACGAAAAACATGGAGTGGAGGAAGCCGCAGAGGAACGCTACTTTTGGTCGGGCGCCGAAGAGGACGATGAGCAGAATGCCGATGCAAATCCAGGAATAGATGCTGAGATAAAAGCCCGTGTAGGAGAACGAGAGGGCTGCGCCTGAGAGCGTAGCGAAGACGAAGCGGAAGGCGTCTGGAGTTGCCGAACCCGATGTGGGACGAAAGAATTTAGCCCAGGTTTGCTGCGGCATCAGTGCTTCACGATGGCCTTGAAACCGGCGTTCTCGAGGCCTTTCTTCGCGGCTTCCGCGGATTTGGGGTCGGAGTAGGGGCCTACTTGTACGTGGAAATATTTGTCGGAGGTTGGAGACACTACGAAGGCGGGGAATTTCTTCTTTTGCAAGCTGACGGCTACGGCATTGGCGTCGGCTTCTTTGCGCAGCGCGGCTACTTGCAAGCTGTAGGTGCCTACCGGGGGCTGCGCGCCGTTCACGGATTTCGAGGAGACGTTGGCGGAGTGCGACGGACTCTTATTGGTTGCGATTGTGGAGGTGGGAAACGCAGTCGCCGACGGTTGGTTTGTTGCCGTGGATCTCAGGCGATCGTCGGGAGCGACTTTGCCGGCGTTGTAAAAGCCCCAGTCGGAGCTGGGTTGTTCGTTCTCGCTGGAGGATGTGGCCGGAGTGGAAGTAGTTGCCGTCGAGACAGAATTTTTGGGGCGTTTTGGAGAAGTCTCGGACCTCGGGGGAACTACATAGTCTGGCGTTGGACGCGCGGTGCTGGCGGCGCGAACTTGGCCGTCGTATTGATTGCGGCCCATCACGTAGCCCAGCGCGAAAAATACTCCCGAGAAAACGAGCATCAGCATAAACAAGCCGATAACGTGCCGGGACTCCAGCACGCGGTCGCCCGCGCCGCCTCGATTTCCGCGAGATGCCATCTACTTTTTATTGCCCCCCAAGGCTTGTACCCAACTGTTAATGATATCGATAGGCAGCGGAAACACAATCGTTGTGTTCTTCTCGACACCTATCTCGGTAAGAGTCTGCAGATAGCGCAGCTGAATCGCGGACCCTTGGGTCTCCAGAACTTTAGCGGCGTCGGCAAGTTTTTGTGAGGCTTCGAACTCGCCTTCGGCGTGAATAATTTTTGCGCGACGCTCGCGTTCGGCTTCCGCTTGTTTGGCGATGGCGCGCTGCATTTGTTCGGGGATGTCGACTTGTTTTACTTCGACCTTGCTGACCTTGATGCCCCAGGGTTCGGTTTCGGTGTCGAGGATGACTTGCAGCTTGGCGTTCACTTTGTCGCGCTGGGAGAGGATTTCATCGAGTTCGAACTGACCGACGACGCTGCGGATGGTGGTTTGCGCTAGCTGCGATGTGGCGTAGGTATAGTTCTGGACTTGCGAAACCGCGAGGTTGGCGTCGACTACGCGGAAGTAGCACACTGCGTTTACCTTAACCGAGACGTTGTCGCGGGTGATGATGTCTTGCGGCGGAACGTCCAGGGTTTCGATACGCAGGCTGATGCGTTGCAGCGTTTCGATGGGCCAGAAGACGAGGTTGATGCCGGCGCCTTTGGCTTGGGGCAACAGACGTCCCAAGCGCAAGACTACGCCGCGTTCCCATTCTTTGATGATGTAGATGGAATTCCAGAACCAGATCAGGACGAAGCCGATGATTACCATCGTTCCGATGCCAAATTCGAACATGGTGCCTCCTCGACGCGTATTGAATTTCGCTCAGCAGCGAATAAAGCGCAAGTTTTCTTCGTGGGGATACCGGTTGGCGTCGCGTAAAACAGAAAAGAACAGACCAGACGAAGTTCAAGCCGAGACCCTGAGGACTCGGAGTTTCACGGAGACGTCGAGAGATGTTACCGGCGGAGACAAAGCTAGGATGCCGGTGCATTGGCTTGGACTGGCTCGACATATAACTTTAGGCCTTCGATCTTTAGGACCCGGACTGGCTGACCTTCTGGCACTGGTTGCGCTGAGACGGCCCGCCAGAGTTCGCCGTGGATGCGGATCATTCCTTCTGCGCCGGTCACTATTGGGGTCACTACGATGCCTTGCTCGCTGAGTAATTCTTCGCGGCCCGTGGCGCTTTTCCATTTGCGGGAGCGGAGAACCAGGCGCATTAGGAGTACGGTTAGCGCGGCGAACGGGAGTGTTACGGCAATTGCTACGCTGAGACTTACTCCTCCGGCGGTCAGTGGTGAGCGGATCAGAAACATCGCGCCCAGGAGCATGGCGATGATGCCGCCTGCTAACAGGACGCCATGGCTGGTGTATTTGGCTTCGAGAATGAACAGGGCTAAGGCGAGAACGATCAGGAACACGCCGGCTATGTTTACTGGAAGGATGTGCATGGCGTACAACGCGAGTACAAGGCAGATGCCGCCGATTACTCCGGGGGCGACCATGCCTGGATGCGTGAATTCGGTGTACATCCCCAGAACGCCGACGATCAAAAGCAGGAAAAACATGTCGGGCGCTACGATACGGGCTAGAAATTTCTGCCGTCCGGAAAGTTGGAATTCGACGCGGGTGGGGTGGGAGAGAGTGAGCTTGGTTTTCGTTCCGTCGAAGCGGGTGATTTCGCGACCGTTTAGCTGGCTCAGAAGATCGTCTTCGGAGGAGGCGACTAGATCGATCATCTTTGCGTCGAGGGCTTCTTTATCGGTGAAGGCTTTGGCTTCGGTAATGGCCGTTTCGGCTAGCGCGGGATTGCGGTTGCGTTTTTCGGTGAAGCTGCGTAGGAAGGCCATCGCGTCATTGTTGATTTTTTTGCGCATGGTGTCATCGATGGCCATGGCGTAGCCGCCCACTATGATTACTGGGGAGGCGGCGCCGGTGTGGGTTCCGGGGGCCATGGCGGCTACGTCTGCGGAGAGGAGAATGTAGAAGCCCGCCGATGCTGCACGTGAGCCTGAAGGCGCGACGAAGACGGCTACCGGCACTGGGGAACTTAGGATGTGCTGGATGATGTCCTTCATGGAGTCGGTCAAGCCGCCTGGGGTGTCCATGGTGATCAGGACTAGCGCGGCGTGACGGGTTTCGGCGTTGGCTATGCCTTCGTCGATGTAGGTGGCGAGGATCGGTTCTACTTCGCCGTCTAGTTTTAATTCTAAGACTGTGGTCGTGGGTGGGTGGTCTTCTGCGGCTGCAGAGGGAAAGGCAAAAGCTAACGCTGAGAGGCAGAGAGCGCAGAGCATCGCCGAGAGCGGGATTGCTTGAAGTGAGAAATTCTGGCGATTAGGAGATCGAAGAGGAATACCAAGATGGCGAGCTACCCTTCGAAGCTCAGGGTAAAAACTCGCCGCCACCACGGATAGGGAGTACTTTGTCGGGTCGCTGCGGCCTCGGATCATTGGGCACCTCCGGTCGGCTTGGAGTTTTGGAGATGATCGAGTAGTTCTTTGGCGTCGGCGTAGTTGGGGGCGAGGGTTAGGGCGCGCTGGGCCTCGGCGCGGGCTTGGTCGAATTTTTTCTGCTCGAGGTAGATCCTGGCTAGCATGGTGCGGACGACAGCCGAATCGCGGGAGACGAGCGAGGCTTGCAGTTCTTTCACGGCATCATCGAGGTTTCCGCGGCGCCGGTCCACTTCCGCTAGGCCGGTGCGCGCGGAGGCATTGGTGGCATCGGTGGCGAGCGCGGCTTGAAATTCGCTTTGGGCCGTGTCGAGCCGGCCGGCGGCTAATTCCTGCCGACCACGGCGAATGTGAGTTCCGGGAGTTTGCGTTGAGCCGCCCGGTGACGATGAGGACGCGGAGGCCAAGGGCGGGGTGGACGATTGGATTTCCAAGCGGAGCGCGGTGATGTCCAGTTCGGTCTTGACACGATCGAGATGGGATTGTGGATCACTTTTGGTATCGGTGTGAACTTGTGACAACGCGTTCGGACCGAGCGCCTCAGCAGCTGACTCGCGCTCCTCGTCGGCTTCCAATTTGTTGCCGGCTTTTTCCAGCGATTGAATCAGGATCGCGCGGTCTTCTGGATTGTCTGGCTCGCGATCGGCGGCCTCGCGAAAGAATTTGGCGGCGACCGCGAAATCGTTGGCGCGGAACGCCAGCAAACCAAGATTGAACGGGTAATCGTCTTCGTCTGGATCTAATTCGGTGGCGCGCTGCAGATCGGCTTGTGCAGCGGGGGCTTTTCCCTGTCGCGCCAGGGCGACGCCTAAGTTATTCAAGATTTCGGGGAGGTCGGCGCCGGATAGGCCATTGTTTGTTGCTGATCCGGAATTGTTGCGGAGGGCGTCTTGAAGGGAGGTGAAGACTTCTTCTGCTTTGTCGGGCTGATTCAGTTGGAGACGGCACACGCCAATGGCAAAGACGGCTTCGACGTAGCGGTGATCCGTTCTGGGCACGTGCGCGAACCACGGAAGGGCTGAGGTGCAATCGCTGCGGGCGGCGTAGGTTTCGCCTAGCGCGAACGCGGGATCGGGCCAGGTCGGTTCCAGGCGAGCCGCCTCACGCAGTTCGCGGAGCCGAGGTTCGTCTTCGGTGGCTAGCAGGCCACGGATGAAATGTTCGAAGGCGTCCAGACGCAGAGAGCGCTGGAGCTTGGCAAAATCGTTGAGGGCCAGAGGATAGGATTTGTCGTTGGCGGCGAGCAGATGCCAGACGACGCGGGAGTGCAAGTCCATCAGAGAATTGAGTGGGGCGGTTTCGCGGACGGGGGCGAGCAATGCGGGCGGGTCGACGCGGAGAAGGCGAGCGTCCACGGTTAGCGTGGTGCCGTCGGAGGTGAAGGAGCCGAAGACTACGTAGTCGGCGTCGAGATCCTGGGCGACGCGGAGCATGGTGGCGCGGCTGAGTTTTGCGGAGCTGGGTAGGCCGTAACGCTCGAGTTCGCCGGCGCGGCCGGCGTGGGAATAGACCTGGTTGCCAGAATCGGAGAGATACTGGATGGTGAGTTCTTCGAGGCCTTCGCCTAGCCAGTCTAGGCGCGAGGACGCGCCAGAATTTTCGAAGGGGAAGACCAAATAGATGCCTTGTTGGGAGGCGGTGGCTGCGGAGACGCGAGAAGCCGATGCGGATTGTTGCGCGCGTAGCGAACCGGCCGATAGAAAAATTATGGCGTAGGCACAACTAAGAACGCATCGAGTGAGAGCAGTTTGCCCCATGCTGGCTCGAATTGTAGCAGAGGCTACGTACGGTATGGCTGGCTTGCATACTACGATACGACGTATGTCTACATGGGTGGTGCAGTTGACGCCGAAAATGAGGATTGGACCAAACAAGAATTTGCGACCAAAAAAGTAATTAAAGACTGCCTTCGTTTTTCCGGCGCAAATATTCAGTCTGGTCTTTGAAGCCGCGCCAAATCATCCAAGCGGGACCAAGAAAAACTCCGGCTAGAGAGAGGTAAATCATTCAGACCCCATTCTGACGCCGAGTTCGACTGGTACAAGCTAATCCCGCAGCCGCGAACGAGCACTGTCCAGTGCCAACCAATTCGTAAGCGTATGTTGGACCAACACCCAGAGGCACAAAGACAAACCGGAGAATACCGATGTCCCGGACCGCCTCCGCGCGTAGTGGGTGTCTTGTCATTCAACTCACAAAGATTCTGCGGCCCCACCACACACAGGCGTTCGCTTTCTTCGATAGTTTATCGAGTACTTTACTGGAACAAGTCCCGCCCCAGAGTGAATGGTCGGAGGCGCTTTTACGGTTACGGTTGCTGGGTTTCGGATCGGGAGTCTAGCGCTTCCCTGGGGACTAGCATGTCCTGGATTTCGGGGAGCTTTAGTTCGGCGGCGAAGGCTTTGTCTTTCTTCAGATCTGCTACTAGCGTGGCGTAGCCTTCGTCTTTTGCTTTGCGCAGATACAAGACGGAGCGTTCGATGTTGCCGGATTCGGCGAAGGACTTCGCTAGCAGGAAGTAGAAGCGGCCGCGGTCGGAGACCGAACGATCTTGCAATAGCGAACCGGAGCGGGAGGAATTGTGTTCGAACAATTGCGGGTCTTTGGCTAGCGCGGTGCGGAACGCGGTGATGGATTCTTCGTACTTTTTGTCTCCGAAGTAGGCGTAGCCGAGGTTGCTATACAAGACTGCCATGTCGTCGCTGATTTTGATGGCTTTTTGGTAGGCGCGGATGGCTTTGCCGAACCTTTTCCGCTGATACCAGATGGTGCCGATGTTGTTCTGCGCGTCGGCGTACTGCGGATTTACCTTTAGCGCGCGCTCGTAGCACTTCAGGGCGAGACCCAATGCTTCCTGTTGATGCAGGGCGATGCCTAGCTTATTAAGATAGACGGCGTTTCGCGGATTTTCATCGGAGAGGCGCTTGTAGGCTTGCGCGGCTTCGAAGTATTGCTTGCGGGCCATGAACAAGTCGGCTATTTCTTCAGGCGAAAGCTGTCGAACGGGCGCAGTTCCGGCTGTGGACACCTGGGACGGTGTCTGCATGGGGATGGAGCGATCACCATCCGCGAACAGCTGTGAGGTCATTTCCTGAGATGTCGTCTGACTGTTGGAAGGAACTGCCAAAGTCAGTAGGAGGATACTTCCCGAAACCGCCAGAGAAACTAGCTTCATGGCGAGTCTCCTTTGTCATCCGGTTTGGACTTATCCGGATCTTGCTTCTTCTTGCCACCAAAGATACCAAAAATCTTCTGTAAAGGGTTCTTTTTCTTTTCTACGGGCTTGCCGTTGGCATCTACTTGCTGGCCTTGGCCGGTGGCGTTGGGTGGGCGGTTCGGGTCGTAGGGGAGCGGCTGTCCGTTGGCATCGACGGCCTGCGGAGGTTGCTTGGGTTCGCCGCCGCCAAAGACGTGGGAGAGCCAGGAACCGGTCGAGGAGACAATGCCGTGGCCTCCGCCGTGGAGCTCGCACAATTGCGTTGGGGCGGAGCCTAGGACGTAGACTTCTTCGCGGGTGGTCGGGCAATTGGGTGTGGCTAGCTCCAGCGATTCGGGGTCGATCATTACGGATTGGACGCCGTCTGGCGGGGCGAAATCCTTAACATCTTTATAGGCTGGAAGCGCGGTGGCGCGGATCATAAAGTCGGCCCAGATGGGGGCGGCTGCTACACCGCCGGCCAGGCCCAAATCGCGATTGTCGTCGAAGCCGATCCAGATTACGCAGACTAGATTGGAGGTGAAGCCGGCGAACCAGCCGTCGCGGGAGGTGCCGGTTTTGCCTGCAGCGGGGAGGGTGAAGCCGCGGGCGCGGACGCCTGCGGCGGTGCCGTGGTTCATTACGTCTTTCAACAAGCTGGTAACGAGGAACGTCACGCGGGGGTCGAGGACGGCGTGGGTTTGCGGTGTGTGGTTCTCGAGCACGGCGCTGTTGGCGCTGATGATGCGGTTGATGAATTCAGGTTCGGCGCGCGTGCCGCCGTCGGCGAAGGCGGTGTAGGCTGCGGCCACCTCGACAGGCGTCATTTCATAGGCACCTAGGGCTACCGCTGGCGTGGGTTGAATGTTGGTGCCTAAGCCCATCTGGCGGGCAATTTGGACTACCCGGCCGTAACCGATTAGCTCGGCGATTTTTACTGTGGCTACGTTGAGCGAGTTGGTGAGGGCTTCGCGGGCGGTGACGCGACCCATGAACTTTTGGCCGAAATTGTTGGGGGTATATTCCTTGCCGTCGAATTCGAAGGTGGTGGGTTCGTCGTCGACGGTGGTGGCGGGGGTGACGATGGGCTGGACGTTGTCGATGGCGTTGTCAAAGGCGGCGGCGTAGACGAACGGCTTGAAGACCGAACCGGGTTGGCGGTGAGCTAGGGCGTGATTGAGCTGGCTTTGACCGTAGTCGCGGCCACCGATTACGGCTTTGATTTCGCCGGTGCGGGGGTCTAGCGCGACTAACGCCCCTTGAACCTGGGGGATCGGCTCGTTGGTTCCCTTTTTGGCTTGGTCCTTTTTCCACTTGGCGTATTTTTTGACCAGGAGCTTGTCTACATTGGCCATGCCGGTTTCGATGGCGGCTGCGGCGGCGCGTTGGAGTGCGGGGTCAAGCGTGGTGTAGACACGGAAATTTTCGCTGACTAGTTCGTTTTCGGAGTATTGGTCGAGCAGGTGGTCTTTCACCATGTCTACGAAATAGGGAGCTTCGCTGCCGGCTACGGAGGTGTGGACGATTTTTAGCGGGGCGCGCTTGGCGTCTTGGATGTCGGCTTCGGTGATGTACTTGTTCTCCAGCATCTGCGGGAGCACGCGGTCGCGGGCCTGGATGGCACGCTCCGGATGGCGGTCGGCTGCGGAGTAATAGTTGGGGGCGCGGATAATTCCGGCTAGGTAAGCGCACTCGGCTAGCGATAGTTGGCGGAGATCTTTGCCGAAGTAGGCGACGCTGGCTTCGGAGAAGCCGCGGATGCCGAAGCTGCCGCGATTGCCTAGATAGACTTCATTGGCGTAGAGCTCGAAGATTTGCTGCTTGTTGAAGCGCTGCTCCAGTTCCATGGCGACCATGGCCTCGGCGATTTTGCGGCGCCAGGTGCGTTCGTTGGAAAAGAAGAAGGTGCGGGCGACTTGCATGGTGATGGTGCTGGCGCCCTGGTAGTGGTTGCTGCTGTGGCGGATGTCGGCCCATGCGGCGCCAATGATGCGCACGAAGTCGAAGCCGCCGTGTTCGAAGTAACGTTTGTCTTCGGCGGAGATGATGGCGTGGACTAACGTGGGTGGCAGATCGTCGTAGCGGACAGGTCGGCGCTTTTCTCTGGCACTGTCGAACAGATTTGTGACCAGCTCCGGCTCGATGTCCGCGGTAATCAGATCGGCGCCGCCACCTAGCGGGCGGATGGCTTTAATGGTTTTGCCACCGAACTGCACGGCAATGGCGTTCGAACCGGCAAAGTAGGAAAGTTTCGACGGGCGAATGTCGACGGTGTTTGCCTGCAGGGTGTATTGGCCGAGCGCATTGTCGTCCTTCTCAGGACGGTAGCCGACTTTGGTGAGGTAGGTGGCGAGTTCTTCGGCGCTCCACACTTCGCCGTCGGCGATGCGGATCGGGGCGGAGAAGATTTGGGTGGTGTTCTGCAGGACGCGGCCGGAGAGGCGGGCGTCGATCATGCGGGAGTACTTGACGTAGAAGAAGGTTAGAATGCTAACCCAGGTGATAAAAATGGCGAAGACCACGCCCAGTAGCGTCAGGCCGAAAATGGACGTCCAGAAACCCTTTTCGATGCGAATGCGCAAACGGTGACCTCGTAGGGCCGGATTTCTATTGTCTCGCAACCCCCAGTACTAAGAAAGACGCTGTTCCGGTGCGATGTAGATGCCTGGGCGCTGAATAGACGTTTCCGGCAATTTCTGTTCAGCGATTGGCCCATTGGCGACAACCCGCTCTACGTCAAAGACTTGTTTTCACTTGAGGGCGTGAAATGGAGATTCAGGTGATAGACGAGAAGGTCGACAGGAACAGTATAGTCCATCTCGATTTTTACGAGGGCCTGGTTGGCTACGACCTTGATTTCCTCGCGCTTGACGGGAATGTCGAGATCCTGCACGACTTTGAAGATATTGTCGCGGACTTGCTCTTCGGTGTAGCGATTGACGTTGGCGTAGCGGGCTTGCTCCTGCATTTTGTCGGCTAGTTGATACTCGGCGACGTATGCCGGGAGGATTTTGTAAGCGACGAAGGCGCCGTAGATCAGGATGGCGGTCCAAAGGATCGCTTTGATAGTTCCGCCCCCGCGTTGAGAACGCAGCCTAGGGACGCGAAGGTCGCCGATTGGGGCGTGGAACACCAAGTTATCTCCCGGCACCGGCCATTTTGCTATAACGGTTTACCCTTGGCCGATGAAGTAAATACCGCAGCAATATGTTTTAAAGCTAGCATCCGGGCGGAAGCGTGTCGAGAAATAGGCTGCGGCGATGTTCCCGGAAAGGAACGGGGCGGCCGGGGAAAGACGCGAATTAGTAAGCCCTGGCGAAAATGGCTCGTTCTGGGGCGGGCTTGCCACAGTAGACGCAGGCGCCGGGATCGGCTGGCTGATCGAAGGGGATGCAGCGCATGGTGGCGCGGGTTTCTTCCTTGATTTTGGCTTCACAGTGGGGGCTGCCGCACCAGGGGGAAAAGGCGAAACCAGTCTCGACGGCTTTCTTTAGGTCGTCGTAGGTGTTGGCGTCATGGGTGTTGGCTTTGCGGAAGGCCAGGGCTTTGTCGTGCATGGCTTGCTGGACTTCGGCCAGCAGGTGCTCGATGGTCTCGGGTAGATTGGCGAGAGGCGCGCTGATCTTGCCTTCGCGGCCGGGACGGTCGCGGCGGGCCAGAACGGCGGATTGCTTGGCTACGTCCTTGGGGCCCAGTTCCACGCGGACCGGGACACCCCGCATTTCCCAGTCGTTGAATTTCCAGCCGGGGCTGTTGCCCTCGCGCTCGTCCAAGATTACGCGGACGTTCGTTTTGACTAGGTCAGCTTTCAATTTGCGGGCGGCGGCCAGGACGGAGGATTTTTCTTCATCGGTCTTGAAGATTGGGACGATTACGACCTGATAGGGCGCGAGTTTCGGAGGCAGGACCAGGCCCTGGTCATCGCCGTGAACCATGATGATCGCGCCAATTACACGAGTCGAGAGCCCCCAGGACGTAGTCCAGCAATACTGTAATTGACCGTTTGGGTCGAGGTAACGTACTTCGAATGCTTGGGCAAAATTTTGGCCTAAGAAATGTGACGTGCCCGATTGCAGGGCTTTGCCGTCGCCCATCATGGCTTCGATGGAATAGGTGATGTCGGCGCCGGCGAATTTCTCGGCGTCGGATTTTTTGCCGGGGATCACCGGGATGGCGGCATCGGTGACGGCGAAGTCGGTGTAAATGTCGAGCATCTGTCGAGTTTCAGCCTCGGCTTCTTCGCGTGTGGCGTGGGCGGTGTGGCCTTCCTGCCAGTAGAACTCGAGCGTGCGCAGGAAGAGCTTGGTGCGAAGTTCCCAGCGGATGACACTGTTCCACTGATTCATCAGCACTGGGAGGTCGCGATAGGACTGAATCCATTTCGACCACATGTGGCCAATGATCGTTTCCGAAGTCGGTCGCAGCACGAGGGGCTCGGCCAGCTCTTGGCCTCCGCCGATGGTCACCACGGCGAGTTCTGGGGAAAAACCTTCGACGTGATGTTTTTCCTTGTCAATGAAACTGCGAGGAATTAACAGGGGAAACGCTACGTTCTGGTGGCCGGTGGCCTTGAAGCGCCGATCCAAGGCCTGCTGCATGTTTTCCCAAAGCGCCCAGCCGTAGGGTCGAACGACCATGCAACCCCGCACGGGAGCGTAGTCGGCGAGTTGCGCCTTCAGGACTAGCTGGTTATACCATTCGGAGAAGTCTTGTGCGCGGGTTGGGAGTTTTTCTTCAGCCATGCGGCGTTTCGTCCGTTCTTCTCAGCAGAGAAAAAACATCGGGAGCAAACTCAAAAGCGTAGCGAACACGTTGCGACGTGTCAACGCGAGCTAGAATACAGCAGAGCCCGGCGGCGCTGTCCGCATTGCGGAGCGTCGATGGAAGCTATCGTTGAGATCCTTCGACTATCCTTATCGGATAGCCTCAGCATGACAGCGTTGCTCCTGGCCAGGTGTGCTTAAATGGTTCGCTTGATCATTTGCCCTGGATTGAGAGCAACTCAATTTCGAAGATCAGGGTGGCGTTCGGACCGATGGGACCGCCCGGGCCCGATCCGCGCGCGCCGTAAGCCAGGTCCGATGGAATGAAGACTTGCCACTTCGAACCTACCGGCATTAGCTGCAGCACTTCTGTCCATCCCTTGATGACTTGCCCGACCGGGAAGGTCGCAGGTTGGCCGCGCTTGTACGAGCTGTCGAACTCCGTGTTGTCAAGTAGGGTACCTTTATAGTTGCATGCCACAGAATCCGCAGCTGCCGGCTTCGGTCCCGTGCCTTCCTTTAGAATCTTATATTGCAGGCCGCTGGGCAGCGTCACGACGCCTTCTTTCGTTTTGTTCTCGGCCAGAAATGCATCGCCTTCTTTCTTGTTTGCTTCACCCACGATGGCCATCTTCGCCTCTGCTCTCTTGCGGAGTTCGGTTTGAATCGCGGTCATGGCGGCTTTGGCTTCGTCGTCGGTCAGCAGGGTCTTGCCTCCTGCGAGCGCGTCCTTCAATCCGCGAAGCAGGATTGCGGGGTCTACATCGACGGAGTCCTTACGGAGACTTTTTCCGACATTGAGGCCGATCGCATAACTCGCCTTATCCTTTGGAGTCTTCAGAACCAGCGGGACGGGACCGGGCTTCTTAGCCGTGGTGCCTTGGCCTGTCTTCCCTGCCGGAGTCTGGGCGCTCTTCGCGGCGGGTGTGGTTGGAGTGGGCTTTGCGGCAGGGGCGTCTTGCGCCATGGAATTGCCCATTTGCATCAGTCCTGCCGCCAAAAATAAAGTCGTTGCAGAAATGATTCGTTTCCTCATGAACCCTATCTTCACATTGATTCGTTGCGACAGGCAAACGGCGGGCCGACAAACGTCCGGCAGATAAATCACCAATGAGGGTGGCAGTCGACGTTTGATTTTGGGGTGGCCGTGGTGTTTGGTGCAAAATCGAAAAGGGACCGGCTCGCGGGCGCTCGCTGGGTCGTGCTAAAGCGCGCCCTCATCGATCGGCGATAGACGCTGAGCGGAAATGGGAGAGAGCGATCCTCACCTACCGACGAAGCCAACAGTCACATTCGGGGCGCTTTGGTGGTCTCGCCATCCTGATGGATCACTGCGCGGGTTACCTTGCCGGTGGAGTCTTTCGCGAATTCAATTTCAAAATCGGCTGTTTTCAAAAAGAATTTCGACCGCGACTCTGCGAACAGCGGGGAGACCGATTGTCCCGGAACTTGCGCGGTCAGGTGGCCGCCTTCGAGCCCGATCGTCAGGATCCAGCTCCCCGCGCTGTATAAGCCTGTGTAGGTCTGGAGTATGTCGAGCGGAACGCTTACCGTCTTGCGTTCCTGAAGGTCGATGAAAGGCCCGAGCTTTTCCAGCAGGACCTCCGGTTGCTCCAATTGCACCAGGTGGCCAGCATTAATAATGATATCGCGCTCGGCGCCGGGAATTCCTGCCTCGATGGCACCCGCGTGGGCGTGAACATCGGAAATGTCGAACTCGCCGACGACGATGGATGCCGGCGCATGAATCTCGCCAAGGCGAGAATTGGATGGCCGCGAGTTGTGAATCTCGAACTCGCCGGTATACTTCAGATTCTGCGGATTCTCGGCGAGCACGTCGTAGACCCTTTTTCTGGCGGCATCGTGCCCTTCTCCGATGATGAAACGATCTTTCGACCAATTCTCTGCGGCGCCTTTGGCATCGCCATTTTTGAGTGGCGCCATGTTTTTCTCTCTGCGTTCAATGAAGGCGGTACTCACGCCCATTCCGTCCAGGACCGGACCAATCAAGAACAGGCCTTCGACCATTTCCGGGTGCGCTAGCGCATAATCGATGGCCAGCGCGCCTCCCGCCGAGTTACCTACGACGACAGCGCGCTCGATTTTCAGGTGGGCCAGTAACGCATAAAGATCTTCGGTGGGGGCAAACTGGGTCTTCGGCGCCTCGGAGCGGCCATACCCTCGGCGGTCATAGCGGACCGTGTGGTATTTCGCGCACAGGGGTTTCCACATGAGGTCCCAGGTGACGGAGTGAAGCAGTCCATCGTGTAACAGAACTACTGCCGACGGACCGGAACCGCATTCCTCGTAATAAATCTTGGAACCCGAGATTTCCAGACGGCCGCTGACCGTTTTCTCAACGGTGGCGGTCTGGGGGCGTCCGGCATTTGAGATAGCGCCGTAGAACAGTGCGAGGGCGGCCAAGCGTCGGACTATGGAAGGCATCGAATTAACTCAAAGCTAAAACCAATCGCTGCGATAGGCGATCCACCAACTTGCGACGCCTATCGGAATGGTCGCCGCCAGCGCCCACCATAACGGCAGGGCCACATCCGCCAGCAGACCGAGGACCGTAAAGGTGCCCCAGAAGATTTTCTTCTGCATGGACTGATTCTAGCGCGAAGGGGCACAAGAAAAATCACTCTCGCAGCTTCTGTTTCGGATGCATGTACCGCCCCGAAATACGGTTTGAGTTCGCGAAAGCCGACGCCCACGCCTGAGTTCGGCGTGGAATACAGAACTATAGCGCGAGTCTCGAGAAAAGCTTTCATTCGCAAAGGATTTTCAGGAATACCGACGTTCCGGTTCCGAAAGGGTGGCCCATCTGCAGGTGGCGGCCGTTCGGACGGATCTTCATCGCGCGAGCGGGCAGGCGCGATTCCATGCATCCTTACCGCGCCGCTAGGGCAACCCAAACGTGAACAGCGCGCTGCCTGCCGCGATGGCTACGTATTGTTTGCCGTCCACTGCGAACGACATCGGTGACGAGTACACGGATGCTCCGCATTGAAAGTGCCACAAAACTTTGCCTGAGGCTGCCTCTAACGCCACGAAATTCCCTTCCGCGTCGCCGGTGAATACGAGGCCGCCGGCGGTGGACAGCACGCCCGACCACGTCGGCGAGGGATGCTTCCATTCCCATTGCAAGGTGCCGGTCAACGGATCGATGGCTCGCAGCGCGCCCCAGAAAGGCGCGGTGTCGTCATTCGGGAAATAGGCGCTCCCGTAATACGCGTGGCCCTTTTCGAACGCCTGCGGCGCGGTGCTGAAAATGTCGCACTGCTCTCGGGCCGTGACGTAAAACAGTTTGGTCTGCGGATCGTAAGTCGGGGACATCCAATTCGTGGCCCCCGCCGCGCCCGGGCACACGCGGTTGCCCTCCGCCGTCGGTGAGCCGTTTTTGTCGAGCGCGGGCCGCCCCTCGGCATCCTTGGAGGTACTCCACGTAACCTTGGCGTACGCATTGGATGAGAGCAACTTCCCTGTCGCACGATCGATGACATAAAAAAATCCGTTACGGTTCGCCTGCACGATTAAATGTTTTTCGTCTTGATCGATCATCACCGGAACTTGCGTGGCGTCGTAATCGTGCTCGTCGTGCTTGGTAAACTGAAAATGCCATTTCAACTTGCCGGTGTCGGCATCGAGAGCCAGCAGGGTATTGCTGTACAGGTTGTCGCCGGCGCGTCCCTCACCGCGATTCGAAGGCGACGGATTTCCGGTGGTCCAGAATGTCGTGTTGGTGGCTGCGTCGTACGTCCCGGTAATCCACGCGGGAGCGCCGCCGATCTTCCATGAATCGCCTTCCCAGGTATCGTGACCCTGCTCTCCGGGGCCGGGCGTGGTGTAGAAACGCCACTTGCGGTCTCCGGTTGCGGCATCGTAGGCGTCGATGAAGCCGCGAATACCATATTCGCCGCCAGATACGCCGACGATCACAAGATGGTTGATCGCCAGCGGCGCCAATGTGAAACTGTATCCGCCCCGGTAATCCACCGCGTTGACATCCCACACCACGTTTCCGGTTTTCGCATCGAGCGCAATCACGTGCGCATCCAGGGTCCCCAGAAAGATTTTATCCCCCAAAATCGCCATGCCGCGATTCACACGCCCGCAGCACGGGCGAATGTCGGCATGCAGCGCGCGCTGGTATTGCCAGATGGGCCGGCCAGAGCGGGCGTCGAGCGCATACGCGCGGTCATCTTGCCCGGTGCCGTACAAAATGCCGTCCACGACCAGCGGCGTCGTCTCAAACTTTCCGCCTGCCATTGTCTGATATGCCCACTTCGGCACCAACCCAGACGCGTTGGTCGTCGTGATTTGATCGAGCGCGCTGAACCGGCGTCCGGCGTAATCGCCAGAGTACATCAACCAATTCTGCGGCTCCTTGGTGGAATTGATCAGCCGTTGGATGGTCACCTGTGCCTGTGCTCGGTCAACGAAAACCGTGAGAACGCCTGGCAAGGCGACCAGCAACAAACCGAACACCTTTCGTAGGCGAAAATTTACATGCTGCGTCGGCCGGCTCATTTCGAACCTTCCGCGCCTGAATCACTGGTGAGCAAAAACGCCAGCAGATCCTGCAAATCTTTTTCTGGAAGCATTTTCTGATCGTACGCCGGCATTAACGACTGCCGGGTCTCTTCGAGCGATTGCAATTTGCTCTTATCGAACAAATGCAGTTGTTCCCGCGTATCCATCATTTGCAAGGTGAAATTGTCTTCGTTCAAGACCACACCTAGATATTTTTCGCCACGGAGATCGACTACCGTCGCGGTCACATACTCCTGCGAGAATTCTTTCATCGCCTCGGAAATTCCCTGCGCCAGTCTGCGGCTTGGATTTCGCACCGACTCGACCAGATAGTCCATCGATCGCGCCGACCCCGTCCTTGTCAGGTCTGGTCCCAGCCGCCCGCCCTTTCCTTGCACCATGTGGCACGTCGCGCATGCCGCCGAACCATAAAATAGTTCCCTGCCGTGGGCCGCATTTCCGGTCGCCTGCGCATTGCTCTTGTTCTGCACGCTACGAATATAGGTGATTACCTGCCAGATCTCCTCTTCGGTCATTCCCACGCCCTGCTGCGTGGCTCCGTTGGGGGGCATCGCGGTTCCGGGCACTCCCTCATTGATGGTCCGGAATAAATCCGCATCGGCATTGCCATGGCGTTTCTGCGCTCGCGTCAGATCCGGCCCGCGCCCGCCACCTCGCGCGCCCAGCCCGTGACAGAAAGCGCAATTGGCCCGAAACTGCGACTCGCCCACCTTTGCCGCGTTGGCATCGCCCGCGAACGGATTCTTGTCCTGAGCGCGAAGCTCTGAGGCCCAAGCCATCATCAGGCCGAAGAGCGCTCCGCCAAACGCAATTCGAATCGTCATGCGAAGTCGTTGCGGCCGCTTTCGGTCGCGGGTGCCTTGGATGTGAAAGCGATGACAAGGCGATTTTGGCATTTGATTTCCCATACACATCTGAAGGAAGCGCCGTGAATATATCATTGTCCCAGCCTTGAAGTGTTACAGCGAGGTCGGCGAAGATCAGCATGGGTGCTAGGCCCCGACCGGGGCGCTTGGGTCGGACTCGCCGCTACTTCACGCGGAAATGACAGGATCGGGCTGTACGCCGAGGGGTGGATGACCGTCGTAGTTTCGCTGAGAAACAATTTTACCGTCGCGAAAGGTGAGAAACATGGCGACGAAAGCCTTCCTCGCGGCGCCGGCCGGCAAATTCAGCACCGCTACGGATAGAATTCCGGTCCGCTCGGAGCTCGATGGCTATCTCGTCACCAGACTCCACCATCCGTTGCACTGCGTAAGTCTGAGACTGCAAGATCTTACGGCCTGGTTCGTAGGTGGCGTGCAAGTCCGCGGCATGCCGCACGCGTCCCGGGGGGCTACCCCACACCCGCCACTCACTACTCAGTCGCCCCTCAAGGTAAGATGGAACGTCACACCAACGCCTATAATCTCAAGGACGATAGCGATGACTAAGACTACCGAAGCCAATGACCGCATGCAGCGCCCGCTCGATGCCGTCGACGCCCCAATCGCCGAGCTGCTGCGTGAAGAAGCCAAGCGCCAAGCTACCGGCCTTGAGCTCATCCCTTCTGAAAATCTAGTCTCGGAAGCCGTGCTGGAAGCCATGGGCTCGATCTTCACCAACAAGTACGCCGAAGGTTACCCCGGCAAGCGCTACTACGGTGGCTGCGAAGTCGCGGACAAAGTGGAGCAGCTAGCAATCGATCGCGCCAAACAACTCTTCGGCGCAGAACACGCCAACGTGCAAGCGCATTCCGGAACCTCCGCCAACGTAGCCGTCTATATGTCCACATTGAAGCCCGGCGACACAGTTCTCGGGATGAATCTCGCACACGGAGGTCATCTCACCCATGGCCACCCACTAAATTTTTCTGGTCGCATGTACAAATTCGTAGCGTACGGCGTGCGTAAAGAAGACGAGCGCATTGACTACGATGAGATCGAAAAGCTAGCCCACGAGCACAAGCCCAAAATGATCGTCGCCGGCGCCAGCGCCTATTCCCGCATCATCGAATTCGAACGCATCGCCAAAGTAGCGAAAGCCGTCGACGCGCTCTTCTTCGTGGACATGGCTCATATCGCCGGCTTGGTAGCCGCGGGCGTACATCCAAGCCCGGTTCCTCATGCCGACATCGTGTCCACCACCACGCACAAGACCTTGCGCGGCCCCCGCGGTGGCATGGTTCTCTGCAAAGCAGCCTTCGCCAAAGAACTCGACAAGCTCACTTTTCCAGGCACGCAAGGCGGCCCGCTAGTTCACACCATCGCCGCCAAAGCCGTGTGCCTTAAGGAAGCCAGGGAACCAAGCTTCCGCGAGTACCAGCAACAGGTCGCAGGGAACGCTAAAGCATTAGCTGCCTCAATTGCCCAGCAAGGCTTCCGCATCGTGACCGGCGGCACCGACAATCACCTCTTCCTGGTTGAAATTCACCCCCGCGGCATCACCGGTGCCGACGCCGAAAAGGCCCTGGACCGCGCCGGCATCACCGTTAACAAAAACGCCATACCCTTCGATCCGCTGCCTCCGATGAAGGCCGGCGGAATCCGGCTGGGCACCCCATCGGTCACCACCCGCGGCATGCGCGAACCAGAAATGGAGCAAATGGGCGTCTGGATCGCCAACGTGCTCAGCCATATGGGCGACGCCACCACAGAGCAACGTGTCCGCGGAGAAGTCGCCGAACTCGCCGCCCGCTTCCCAATCTACGAATCCCGCAGGACCGCAGTTCCAAACCGTGCTGAGCACGCCAAGGTGTAGGGCACCGCAAGTCCAAACGCAGTTCTGGCGCAGAACCCCGCTCTAGCCGAACAACTATGAACATTTTCAAAGCAACCCAAGATTTCGAGCAGTGGCTGGCCAAGCGCCTCCCCGTCGTTCGCCGGGACCTGGCTCTCAAACACGCCCTAATGGCCAAGGCGCACTTCCCTTTTTTCCGTGCCACATTTTACCGCTGGCTTCAGCATTGGCCAGACGTCTGCCATGAGGCAGCGAAGGCGCCGGTAGTCCTCGGCGTGGGCGACCTGCACATCGAAAATTTCGGCACTTGGCGAGACGAGGAAGGCCGCCTGATCTGGGGAGTAAATGACCTGGACGAAGCCTTCCCGGCAGCCTACACACTCGATCTCGTCCGGCTCACCACCAGCGCCTACCTCGCAATCGCAGGTGATCACCTGGGTCTGACCCGCCGCGAAGCCGCCGAAGCCATCGAAGAGGGCTACCGCGACGCCATCGCAGCCGGTGGCAAACCATTTGTCCTAGCGGAGCACCACCAGTGGCTGCGCCTCCTAGCGACCAGCAAGCTCCGCGACCCCGTCCGCTTTTGGGAAAAAATGCAGCAGAATCCGCCCTACCCCGCCAAGCCTCCACAAGAGGCCAGGAAGCTAATTGAGGAATCCTTTCCCTCACCCAAGCGACCGTACGAACTGAAGCGCCGCATCGCCGGGCTCGGCAGCCTCGGCCACCCCCGCATTCTCGCGTTGTCTTCGTGGCAAGGCGCCTTTATCGCGCGCGAAGCGAAGGGCATTCGCACCTCGGCCTGGGTCTGGTACAAAGACAGCAAGTCCGACGAATTGTTTGGTCCGAAGCTGAACAATAGCGCGATCCGAGTGAAGGATCCGTGCGTGCGGTTCCAAGGCCACTGGCTGGTTCGCCGCCTGGCACCAGACTGCTCGCGTATCGAACTCGCGTCGCTGCCGGCGGAAAGAGACGAATCCCGCCTTTTGTATGACATGGGCTGGGAGACCGCCAACATGCACTTCGGCAGCCCTAACGCCATCGCGAAGATAAAGCGCGACTTAAAATCGCGCAAAGGCCGGTGGCTACACAAAGGCGCTAAAGCCATGTCCAAGGTGACCCTGAAAGACTGGGTTGAGTGGCGCAAGAACTGGAGGAAGCGAATGTCCAGAACTCCCGGCCCGCAGCGCGCCGAATCGTAGCGGTAAACTTCTTCATTTGAACAAGATGAACGATTCAGAGCGGCTACCTGCGCGTACGCCAGTTCCGCTGTCCCAAGACTGTCCTACGGGGCAGTAGCATCCCACCACCCGGTCGCGTAACTTGCCAACAACTGGGATGGAAATCCAAAGCGCGACGCTGCTCACCGCTCCCATGTTCCGGACGAAGCTAGCTTGGGCTGCCGGGGCATCCGCGTTGCTTCAGTCTCTCGCTGGGCCAGAGTCGAACTCCTCGAAGCTGCGCCGCGTTGTGTGCGAATCCTAAACCCAGCAATTACTTCATGCTGTGCGACCGCAGAACGGTCAATGAGGTGAACCAATGCTCGACACGGAAGCTTTCCGCGAATTCAAGCAAGGGCTGACCCTGTTGCGTGACAATTCCGCCGGTAGAGCGCTGCCGCACATTCAGCGCGCCACGGAGCTCGACAAGAACAACCCCTATTACATGTCCTACTTAGGCGTGGTGCTGGCACGCTCCGAACAAAAGTGGGGCGAAGCGGAGAGGCTGTGCGACGCTGCAGTGCGCATGAAGCGCAACCAGGCCCAACTCTACTTAAATCTGGCGGAGGTTTACGCTACTGCAGGAAGACGCGACGAAGCCGTCGAAGCCCTTCAGGCCGGGCTCAAATTTGCCCGTCGCGACGTGCGACTGACCATTGCTATGAACCGCCTGATGCAGCGGAAGGAACCAGTTCTTTCTTTCTTGACGCGAAGGCACCCGGTGAACCGGCAGCTCGGGCTGCTCAGACACCGTGCGATGAGAATTCTAGGACGTAGCGAATAAGCCCAAACGCTGCAACGACGCGATTCCCCCCCAAAAAAAAGGGGCGTCGGAGTCCCCAGACGCCCTGCTTCTTCGTTTTGCTTCTAAGCCCGGTCCGGCTGCGAGCAGAGTCGCTTGCCGCAGCTACTCGTCGAAGCCTACTTGCCCTGCGTCGTGAAGCCGTACGAACGAGTCGTCGGCATGCCCATTTCCATCAGGATCTTGAAGCCGATCCCGGTCATGCCATTTGGCATGGGCTCTACGCGAACAACCTCGGCCAAGAATTCGCGGCTCATCGAAGCAGCGCCTTGCGAATACGGCATGGTGACAAACAGGCGCATGCCCAGTTCGTACCCTGCTTCGCTGGTCTGAAAATAGACGCCGGTGCGCGAAACGCTCATGGTGCCGCGAAGGTCCTCGAAGGGCTCTTTCTCGGGGTCGGAGGGACGAATGCGCATCAGCTGCGTAATCTTGCAACGGCGGTTGCCGCGACGCTCGTTCTGGGAAGTCGCCCGCTGGGATGGGGTCCCGTTTTGGGGTGTTTTGCTCATAAGTTCCTGGGTCGCCATAACGAATTCCCTCACTATCGCTTGAAAAAAAGACTGCTTGCAATAGTGAAAGTCTAAGCCGCAAACGATAAAAAGCCTATAGACAGACCGTACCGCCGAAAAGTAGAACGGGCTCGCTTCGATGTTAGTACGGAAGTACCGGCAGAAAACTAGGACGAAGAAAAAGCGAGCGAAAAGAGCAACCGCGAGTCCCGAAGTGATGTGGAGAGCAGAACGTCGGTACCGAAATGACACCTTCCGAAAACGGGTTGGTACGCGGCAAAAACCCAAACCACATGAATAGAGGGAGATACCGGATCGGTCTAAAGACCAAAATTTTCACTGGCGGTTGCGAAATTGCACAGTGAAACAGTGGCCCAGCGGCGCGAATTCCGAACAGCTCGTATTGCCACATGAGGGAAAGCGCCCAAACGGGTGGAGTCTTTCGATGAATACCGGCGCTCGCCCAAGTCCAGTCACCTATTCGGATGCCGAATCGAACCCGAGGTCAGGGCCAGTACAAGAACAGGCCCGCGCTAACGGGGTTGCAAGCTTGCGGACACCATGCGCCAACTCAACTTCGAGCGCTCCTACCGCAATTCGCGTGTACGTGGCGGCCAACAACCTACTGGTACGGGAAGCGCTGGCGCGCATCCTTACCAAACGGGGAACTGAAGTAGTGGGCTTGGATTCCCCATTGGACTTTGAAGCTGCAATTCTGACGCGAAAAAAAGCCCAGGTTCTATTATTGATATCCCAGGGAAGCGTGCGGGACGATCTGACAACGATCCAGCAGGTACATTCCGCGGCACCCGGCGTGCGGATTCTGCTGATCGGTGCGGCCCGCGAAGACGGCGAGTTTCTCCAATGTGTGCGGGCCGGAATCAGCGGCTACTTGTCGCATGACGCGTCGGCGGCGGAGGTGCTCGACGGTATCCATGCGGTGCAGGCGGGACACTCGGTCTGTCCCGGAGAACTATGTACCTTGTTGTTCCGCTATTTCGAACAGGAAACCCCGGAGCTCCCCTGTGCCAGCCCCCGCCAGCGCTTAGGGTTGACGCGCCGCGAACAGCAAATCGTCCCGCTCATCGCCAAGGGCTTCACCAACAAGGAAATCGCTAACCATTTCTGCCTCTCCGAGCAAACCGTAAAGAACCACCTGTACCGGATGAAGCACAAAGTGGGCGCCGAAGATCGACTGAACATCGTGCAAAAATTTCGCACCCAAGGCTTTCTGCTCTAGTCTTGAGCGCGCAGGGCTTGGTAGGCGTCTTTCAAGCCCGGGTCCCTGAGGCCGATGGAGTTTAGCTTGTTTTCGATGCGGTCGCTGACCGCTTGTGCGCCGGGGAATTCCTGGTCGGTCCAGAAGCGGTCTTCGCGTCGGAAATAGCCAACGTCGTGCAAAAACGACACCCCATAGTAGAATGCGTCGCCCAACGTGTCATCTAGCTCACTTACTTTGAATGAGCCATCGGGCTGGTAGGAATTGGCCAGGCACCAATCGAGCATGCGAGAGATCTCGGCTCGCGCATGTTGGCGGGTGGCTTGGTCCAAAGTCGGCCACGCGTATCGGAAGATTTTGACTGCATCCCAATTCAGATGATTCTCGTAATGGCCGTCGAAGCGGATGCCCGCAGGAAAATTGACCGCGTCGAGTTGCAGCACACGCTTGGCGATCTGGTCGAGATGCGCAACTTGGCCGTGAAGATCCGAGACGACATGAAAGGTCATGGCCATGTCGTCCATTTTCCAGACTCTTCCCTGCCCATCGACCAGCCACTGGCCCCAGCATCCGGTGGCGGGATTCTGCCAGCGATCGACGAATTCCCTCAGTGCATCTTTCAACCGCGGATGGAACCAATAGCCGGTCGGTTTGTGTCCGAAAAGTAGCCGCGCCATCGCGGAAAACGTCTCGTCCAGTTCTTCACGGTTGAAAACGCCTGTTTTCGTGAAGTCATCGCGCAAAAGGAAATCAAGATGAGCGGCCAGTTTCTCCGGAGCGTTAATGCGGTCCAGAAATAGGAGCGGATACTGCGGCTCGCGACCGTGCAATCCGTCCAGGCCTTCGTCAACAGAATAGTAAAGCTTCAGGTACCAAGCGTTGAGGCCCAGTCCCCAACTCCCGTCGGAAGGCTGCTGCTCGGCCGCAAGTTTCTGTTCCGCGGGTTGCGCAAGACTTTGCCGTAGATCGGCAATCCGCGCTCGCGTAGCTTCCACGTCGGGCGTGAAATTCAGCCGCCAGCGAATCTCGCGATAAATGTGCATCGAATACTGCATCGGTTCGCCAGCAGCCTGGCGCCGTTCGATCTCGTGGACCAGAGGCCGCAGCGAGGGATTCAGCTGTTTTAGACGTTTTTCTCTGGCTACTCGAACTCCGGAGAAATCCCAATAAAATTGGGCCCGGGTCCGGACCCGGTGCCAACCAGATTCACCCGGACTGAACGGCGGCGGAATAAATACATGGCTGCGATAAATCCGATACGCGATCACCACACGTTCCAGGCGTTCGCGATTGCCATAAATGGCGAGCGCCAGTATCCAGGCCAAGCTCAGCGCCATCAGCCACCGGTTATGGCTTTTCTTGCTGGATGTTGCAGTCGGCACAGCGTTGCCTATTTCGACGTGGCGACGGACTCATGCTCTTTCTTGCGATCTTGCGCGTCCGGAGGTATTGCGTTGGCATGGCCATTGAGGTAGCGGTCGAACCAATAAAGCTGCCAATTGAGGCTTTCCACTAGATGTTTTGGCTCGCCCGTGCGAGTGAGATTGTGATTTTCGCGCGGAAACAGCACTAACTCCGATGGCACGCCATAATGTTGCAAAGCTCGAAACCATTGTTCGCCTTGCTCAACGGGAACGCGAAAATCATTGTCAGAATGAAGCACGAGCGTCGGTGTGTGAACATTGCGTGCATATTTCAGCGGCGAGGCATCCCAATATTGTTCGAAATCATCGAACAGCAAGCCTTTAAAATATTCTTCGTGACCGTAGGCCCCATCCCGCGTGCCCTCATCGCTGATGAAATTGGAAACCGAGCGCAGTGTTACCGCAGCCTTAAATCGATTGGTGTGCGCAACAATCCAGTTGGTCATGTATCCGCCATAGCTCCCACCCGTGACACCCAACTTGCTCGCATCTATCCATGGATATTTCTTTAGCGCGGCGTCCACGCCCGCCATAATGTCCTGATAATCCATGCCGCCCCAGTTGTTGATCTCCCCGCGTTCAAACTTTTCGCCGTAGCCGGTCGAGCCGCGCGGATTGCAAAAGAAAACAGCCCAGCCCTTGGCGGCATAGACCTGAAACTCGTGATACCAATCGACGCCAAACATACCCTCCGGGCCACCGTGAATGACCAGAACCATCGGATACTTCATGCCGTCCCGCCACCCCAGTGGCTTGACGAAAAACCCTTCGACCGGCCACCCATCGGTGCTTTTGTAAGCTAAGCGCTCCACCGGTTGCAGATCGAGCTGCGCCCACAATGCGCTGTTGAGATGGGTTAGCTGGCTTTCGCCGCTGCCATCGAGATTCGCGATATACAGATCATCGAGATGCTGAAAATCGTTGGCAAGATAAACCATCTTCCCAGCGCCGGCATTGATGTCGAAGGCATGCAGTCCCCGAGAACCTGTGGCGATCGCCGAAAACCTGTGCGCGACCGGATCGGCGCGAAAGAACTGTGTTTCCCCTTTCACGCCTGCGGCGAAAAAGAACGAGCCGGGTACCGGCCATGCCAATTCGGCGGGAATCGTGTCCAGATCTCTGACGGCCAGCTGTGAAGCCCCGCCGCCGGACGAGTTCGCGACATACACCTTGGGAAATTGGTGCAGCGATGTTTGACCCGCAAACAGGATCTGTTGGCCGTCGGGCGACCACCGCGGGCTTTCATCCTCGAAGGCGTGATCAGAAATTTTGGTCAGCGGGCCCCCAGTGGCGGGAATTACCCAGACGTCGGTGTTGTGGCTGTCGTCGTAGGCTTTCCCAGTGCGATCAGAAACGAAAGCGATGCGTGTGCCGTCGGGCGACCATTGCGGATCGGTATCGTTCCAATCCTGCCCATCGGTGATTTGCTTGGCCTCACCGCTCGGCACATTGACAACCCAGAGGTGCCTCCGTTTGTCGTCAAACCATCCAGTGTCATTGAATTTGTACTGGATGTGCGTATAGTGGCGCACATCGCTGTTGCGGTCGGCTGGCGCTGTGGCATCGCTGGGACCAGTGGCGGTGACCAGAACGATGCGGCTACCATCGGGCGCCCACTGATAACTCTGCACCGCGTTCTTGGATTTCGTGAACGCCACGCCCTCTCCCCCGTTCATCGAAAGCAGATAGATCTGAGGTTTCGGTGTCTCGCCCGCAGCCGGGGCAGCGTCGGCGGATCGCGCGGAAAGCATCGCCAGTGTTCTCCCGTCCGGACTCCAGCGGGGAGAATTCGAGCTAAATCCTTCAGCGCTGATCCTTCGCGGCTCGGCGGAACCATCTACTTCAACGAGCCACACTGCGGATTCGCGGCGATTTTTCTTCGGATCGATAGTAGTCACCACGTATGCGACAACCTTACCGTCGGGCGAGAGGTGCGGGTCCCCGGCAAATTGAAACGAAAGATAGTCTTCCGGGGTGATTCCGCGCTTCGCTTGTTGCGCGCGCAGCAAATTCGCCGGCGCAATGCAAAGCGAAAAGGCACAAGCAGCAGCACTTATTCTTTGAAGTGTTGTCATAGCGCCGGACACTCTAACACAGCCAATTTCTGGCCAAGCATGAAGTTTAGAGCAAAACGAACGTGATCATCTCCAAGTGCGTCATCCACTGTCCGCGGCCAACGATCGCGTCCTGCGCGAAGCCTTCCGGGTGTTGAAACCATCGGGAAGGTTTGCCGTGTCGGACCTGGTGACGCAAGGCGAAATCCTGCCGGAGATCCGTAAGAGCGTCCTGTTGTGAGAAGGTGAATATCGCAATAAGTTGGTTGGCGCCGGTTTCGGGCAGATTGAGGTCGAACCAACGCGCATCGATCGCGTCGAAGACCCACGAGATTCCTGGCCGGGGATGCATTAGCGCCGCAGGTGGAAGGCAAGTTCACGAGCGCCTTCATCCGGGCCTGAAAGCCACCGCCGTCGAAAGATGGGGCCTGCTGCGAGCCGACCTGCTGCAACTAGATTACGAAAATTGAGGCGACCGGCCGTGTCGCGCTGCTCCCACGTCCTATTTCTTCGTACCGGGAATTCCGCTCCCTCATGGCGGACGGGAGCCGGGGCGCGGCAAATGGACTTTGCGTTCACGGTCTGCGACAACGCCGCCAAACAAATCTGTGTTACTTGCCCCGGGCAGCGGATGACGACGCATTGGGGAGTGCCGGGCCCGGCGGCAGTTGAGGGCGCCCCTGAACCAATCGAAAAAGTCTGCCGGGAAGCATTGCTGACATTGGATCGAAGAATCAGTCTCTTGTTTCTCTGTCGGCGGCGAGCCTCGATAGATTGGCTATTAGAAGAAAATCGAACGGCTCGGGCGCGAATAAAAAGAAGCTCGCTGAATTGTTTACGATCTCTTGGCGACCTTTCCTGATGATTAATTCTTTTTGCCGGGCTTGCTCATGTCCGGCACGTCTTCTCCGAGCGCCGTCGCCAAGTCGATCTGGTGATCCTGTTCCTGCATCAGGATTTGCCGAATCTGCTCGGCCATGGCAAATTCACCCAGAGCTTCGCATTGGCGCACACGATCCCGGTAATTGCGTACGGTTTCATTCTCGTTGTCCAAATCAAATCGCAGCATATCCTTCGCTTTATCCGACGTCTTCACCGGCTTAGGCGTAACCGTCGGCATCTTGCCGAGGTAGTCGATCTGGCGTGAAAGCGTCAAGGCATGCTGCAACTCCTGCCCCGCATGAATTTCCAGTTGATCGGCAATGCTCATGTACTCGGCGCCCTTCAATACTTGCGAATATACGACGTACGCGATAATCGCCTGATACTCACGCGAAAGATCTTCATTCAGCAACTCCGCCAGACGGTCGCGCGAAATTGTCTGTACATTCTCAGCAGGCTTCGATTCCGGCATGTTATCTCCTGTAACGCAATTGAGATGGTAGCACCGTTGTAACGCAACTTTAGATGCAGCAGAAAGCCGAGATGACACTCGAACACGCTTGTGCGATGCTGCTTTCTCGAAACCGCCGACGGAAGGGTTTGAGATGTTAAAAAAGTTCAAAGATCTGACCGAAAAAGAGATTCTCGCTCTGGCCATCTCTTCGGAAGAAGAGGACGGCCGGATCTACGGCGAATTTGCCGATGCGCTGCGTGAGTCTTACCCGGCCACCGCGACGATGTTCGAAGAAATGCGCGAGGAGGAGGTAGTACACCGCGACCGCCTTCTGGCCATGTTCCGGCACCGCTTTGGCGAGCGTATACCCCTGATCCGCCGAGAAAACGTAAAAGGTTTTCTGGCGAGGCGTCCAACCTGGTTGGTGCGGCCTTTGGGCGTAAACGTGGCCCGCCGGCAAGCGGAAATGATGGAGATCGAAGCGCAGCGTTTTTACCAGAAAGCGATCGCGCGCACCACCGACGCTTCCACGCGAGAATTACTGAATAAGCTAGCGGATGAAGAGCGCAAGCACACTCAGACCGCCGGCAATCTCGAAGAAAAGCATTTGACGCAAACGGCTAAAGCCCAGGAAGATGAATCCCATCGGAAGTTATTTTTGTTGCAAGTCGTGCAGCCAGGGCTCGCGGGGTTAATGGATGGCTCAGTTTCCACATTGGCCCCGCTGTTTGCCGCCGCATTCGCCACCCATAAGAGTTCGGACGCGTTCTTGGTGGGACTTGCAGCATCGGTGGGCGCCGGCATTTCGATGGGATTTGCGGAATCGCTCTCGGATGACGGTTCACTCACCGGGCGTGGGTCACCGTGGATCCGGGGCGCCGCAACCGGATTGATGACCACCGCTGGTGGCATTGGGCATACCCTGCCCTTTTTGATTGCGAACTTTCATGTGGCTACGACCGTCGCAATCTTCGTAGTAGTGGTGGAACTCGCGGCCATCGCCTATATCCGCCATCGTTACATGGATACGCCATTCTTGCAGGCTGCTTTTCAAGTGATCGTAGGCGGATTACTGGTTTTCTTGACGGGATATTTGATCGGGAGTTGGTAAAAGCGATGAATCTAGCCGGGAAAGCGAATCTCCGATTGGCGTCCCCAGAGCAAATTCTGGAAAGACGAATATAGCCTGCGGAAGCCAGCCTGCTAGTTAGTAGAAGGCGGGAAGAACACGTTCCAGAACACCGGCGAAGGCGCTGAGAATTCCACCGGCACCAGCGAGCCGTCACCGGTGCTTTGCGGCGGACGGACCACCTTAGCTTCAACCTTATTCTGCGTCTTGGTATTTTCGACGGTGACTTTAGTTCCCTCGGCGAGCGGCTCGGACATGATGATCATCCCGCCGCTGGCACTGACGGTGTGAGTGTGCCCCTGAATCGGCGGTTTTCCCGCAACATGAACGACCACGGCGATGCGCAGCAGCACGCGTTGCGCCCGACGTCGCTCTTCCGCGGTCGGAGGACGCGTAAGAGCCGGTCGCGCGGAAGGCGGCGGTATAGTCTTCGTATTCGTCAAAGGTTTCATAGGTCCAAACCCCAAAAGTCCATCTCCGGCGCGACTAGCTCGACACCATATTCCCAGCCGCCTTCCGGCCGCTTCGTTCCCTTCCACACAATCACCGCGGAATTGCTGGTCTGCGTAGCGACATTCGTTAAAGCCACACGCTGCTCCAGCTTCAGGTCGTGGTCCAGGACCACCATGCACCCGTAAGGATTGACAACGCGCGTATGAGCCTCCGCGCTGCACCGCCGGCCTTTGGCAGCGTCCCACTCAAGGCGGATCGGAACGCGTGAGTTCATCCGCCGGCCGCGGCGATTTTCGCTATGACGGGGCACCACTGGCATTAGTGAACGGCTCTTTACGGGCATCAGTTCCTCTATGATGCCATGCTAAAGTTGAGGAGCAAGAGGGTCAATGGTACGCACGCAAGTTCTCGTACCATTGTGTAGCTGGTCGAAAGGACAGGTGGGCCCGCGCGCCACCGTAATTTGTGAAGAGTTTGATCGTCAATGCCGATGATTTAGGTTGGACCCACGGCGTGAATCGCGGAATCGCCGAAGCCCATCGCAACGGGATTGTGACCAGCGCATCCCTCCTTGCCAATGCGCCCGCTTTCGCATCAGGGGCGGAGGTCGCCCTCTCCACGCCAGGTCTGGGCGTCGGCGTGCATCTAAATTTAAGCGACGGCCCACCGGTGGCCGCTCGCGAGCTGGTCACCAGCCTGGTAAATGACACCGGGGAGTTCGACGGCGGCCCAGAAAGCTTGCTGCTTCGGATAGCAAGAGGCGCGCTCGCGCTGCACGAAGTGGAGCAGGAATGGGAAGCGCAAATCGAAAAAATACGCGAAGCCGGAATCCAACCAACACACCTGGACGGCCATAAGCACGTACACATGCTGCCCGGACTATTCGAGATCGCGGTGCGGCTGGCGAAGCGCTACACCATCGGTGCGATTCGCGTTGCCCATGAGGCTTCCACCTTGCGTTCTGCTCTGTCGACCGGCGAAGAACTTCATACCGCGGCAGTTTTAAAGCAGGGCGTGCAAGCCCGCGGCCTGAAATTACTGGCGCGCGATGCGCGCGAGCAAGCGGAACGCGCAGGGATTTCCACAGCGGATTATTTTTGCGGCATCGCGCATACCGGCGAAATGACCAAGCATGGCCTCGCCCAACTGCTTCGCAGCCTGCCGGAGGGCACGACGGAATTGATGTGCCACCCAGGATATGCCGACCAAGCCCTGCAGAATTCGCCGACGCGCTTGCAGGCCTCCCGGCAAATCGAACTGGAAATTTTGACCGACGTGGAGATCAGAAATCTTGTCGCTTCGCAGGGTATTCGCCTGATAGACTATGGATTCGTAGCCAGCGAGATATGAGAAATGACTCCACAATCCGTTACTCGGTGGTAGTGCCCTTCTTCAACGAGCAGGAAAACATCCCGCCGCTGTACATGAAGATCACCGAGGTAATGGACGCCATCGGCGAGCCCTACGAATTGGTGTTCGTCGATGACGGCAGCCGCGATAACACCTTCAAGGTGCTATCCGATATTTACGAGCACGACCACCGCGTCAACATCGTTCGTCTCCGCAGAAATTTCGGCCAGACCGCCGGACTGAAAGCCGGCTTCGATTTCGCCCGGGGCGAAATCATCATTTCCATGGACGGCGATCTGCAGCACGACCCGGAGGAAATTCCGCGCTTCCTCGAAAAAATCGAAGAGGGCTTCGACCTGGTAAGCGGTTGGCGTTACGCCCGCCGCGACCACTGGCTGATGCGTCAGGTTCCCAGCCACGTCGCCAACTGGATGATGGCCAAGCTCTCAGGCATCGACCTGCACGATTTCGGCACGACATTCAAAGCCTATCGACGCGAGATCATCCAAGAGATTCAGTTATATGGCGAACTGCACCGCTTTATCCCGGCGTTGGCGGGTTCCACAGGTGCGCGAATCACAGAGGTTCCGATCACCGATCTAGCCCGGAAAAACGGCAAAAGCAATTACGGGATTGGCAGAACGCTCCGCGTTTTCCTGGACCTGATCATCGTAAAGTTTTTGCAGGATTATTCGACACGACCGCTACAATTCTTCGGCTTGTTGGGCGTTGCCGGCGTCGGATTGGGAACCGCAATCGCCGCCTATCTGCTGTACGAAAAATTTGCCCACGGCGTAACCGTCATGACCCAGCACGGCCCACTGATGCTCGCAGGCGTAGCCCTGTTCGTAAGCGGCGTGCAATTCATTTCCATGGGCCTGCTTGGCGAAATCATCGCGCGCACCTACTACGAATCCCAAAACAAGCCCATCTATGCGCTCCGCGAAGTAAAAAGCCATCGCAAAGAAATGGGCGACTCCGCCGAACAAACCCGCCCCTCCGGCAACAACGAACGCTAAGCCCGGGTGGTAGCGGCGGCATCCTCCCGGCTCTTGTTCCGCGCGCACTATCCATCAGGAAACTTTCCGCCATCCCGGCCAGATGCGCTCAAAATAACCCCAACACCAGGCCCGCACCAGGGAGGATCGAAAACGTGAACCGCGAACAGTTTTACGCCCAGATGAGCGGCGAAGGCACCCTCGACTACGAGTTATATCTGAATACGAAAACTCTACTTTCCTGCCAGTCGAAATTCGACCAACTCTGCAACGCAGACGAGTTGCAATTCCAAGTAGTGCACCAAGTCGAAGAACTCTGGATGAAGCTGATCGCCTACACGCTGCTGGACATCGATGACTATCTGCAACAGGAAAACACCAATCGCGTAATCACCCTGTTTCACCGGGTGCACACCGCGCAGCGGCTAATGACCCAGCAGATCGCGCTGCTGGAAATCATGTCGCCGAAAGAATATCAGGCGATTCGCCAGCGCCTGGGCAACGGAAGCGGCCAGGAATCTCCGGGCTTTCGCATCCTCCTAAAGATGTACCAACCGCTCTGGGCTTCCTTCAAGGAGCACTACTTGGACAAGCACTCCCTGACCCTGGAAAAAATCTATGACTCAGAATATTCCCACGGGGACGCCTACGTAGTAGCCGAAACCCTGGCGGAATTCGACGAACTATTCCAGAAATTCCGCTACGAGCACATGCAGCTAATCCACCGCACCATCGGATTTGGTTCGAAATCTCTAAAAGGTCGGCCGGTCGAAATCCTGGAAGACGGCATGCGCCAAAAATTTTTTCCGGAATTATGGGAAGTCCGCGGCGAAATGACCGACCGCTGGGGCGCGGTCTACGGGACCAAGCGCGATCCCCTAAGCGGCCACCATTAACGCCGCGTCTCTATCGGCGTGCAGCCACGCCGAATAACCGCCCTCACGAATAACTGTCATTACCAACAATCGTCATCACGAACAACTGCCCGCCTATACCACCACGGGTCATTCCGAGGGGAACCAGAGATCCGCTTTTCAAACACCCTGTCCAGCGATTTTCCAGAGACACACTCATGGCGCAATGCGCCGGTAGGCCCCGCGGAAAAACAAAAGCGGCTCCCCATCAAACACTTCCGTGCTTTCCACTTCGCCAATAAGAATCGTGTGATCCCCGGCAACGTAGGAAGCAACAACCGTACAAGTGATGTGCGCGAGGGCCGGTTCAAGAAGCGGAATCCCCGTGGGCGTCCAGCGATACCGGATGCCAAGCTTGGCCTCAGTCTCCGGATTTTCTTCTGTCTGCGCAAAATACTTTGAGATGGCCTCCTGATTTTCCTTCAGCACGTTCACGCCGAAGCGCCCCTGTTTCTTCACCATAGGCAGTAAGTGCGCCCGCTGGTCCACGCAAATCAACAGCAGCAAAGGCTCCAGCGAAACCGAGGTAATGGAGTTCGCCGTCATTCCGTGAACGCGCCCGGGAGGCCGCTCGGCTGTCACCACGCTGACCCCGGTGGCAAACTGTCCGCAAGCTAAACGAAATTCGGCGGGAGTAGGAGCTTTAGTCGCCATATTTAGGATTTTCGAAGATATCATACCGGATGGCGGCAGCACCGAGAGCGCCCGTTCCCGCCGCCGTGCGTATTCCGGCAGCATCGCTAGCATTTCGTACCTATAATCACTGCTCTTCGGCACGGCAGTAATTCCAGTAAGACGGAGACACAAATGGCGCGAACGATAGCGATCTTAGGTGGCACCGGCCCCGAAGGCACCGGACTCGCCAACAGGCTGTCGCGGGCGGGTGAGCACGTGGTTATCGGCTCGCGCGATGCACAGCGCGCCCAAGATGCAGCCAAGCAACTGCGCGAACAAATCGGAGGCTCGGCCCAAATTGGCGGTACCGACAACGCGTCCGCAGCCGCCCAATGCGAGGTTGCTGTTCTGACGGTTCCCTTCTCCGGCCTGACAACGCTCCTGAGACAATTAAGGCCAGTCTGGAAACCCGGCACCGTCGTCATCGACACGACCGTCCCACTAGCGGCGTCGGTCGGCGGCGCACCAACGCGCATGTTAGGCGTGTGGCAAGGATCAGCGGCAGAGGCTGCGAGAGAATTACTCCCACAAGGCGTAACCATCGCAGCAGCATTTCATAATCTCGGTGCAACTCTGTTGGCGGGCGACAAGCCCGTGGAGTGCGATGTTTTAGTCTGCAGCGACGACGACAAAGCCAAACAGCTGGCCACCGAGCTAGCCGAAAAAATTCCCGGCGTCCGCGCCCTGAACGGCGGAAAACTGGAGAACGCGCGAATTGTGGAATCGATCACCGCGTTACTGATCGGCTTGAATACCCGCTACAAAGTCCACAGTGCAGGCGTGCGCTTCACCGGCCTGTTTTTGTAGCGACAACGCAACGCCCATACTGCGTTGTAGGGGCGCGCAGCACTGCGGTTTCCCCATCTCCGCAAGATCCCTCCGACACCGCCATCCAAGCGAACCAACGCCCGCCAGATAGCCCAGGGCAGAGTCCGCCGAGCCCGGCAAGTTCTACAGCGCCAGCAGCGCACGAGCCAGTCTGCGTTTGTGGCCACGCGTCTTCATTACAGTAGGAATGACGACAACCTTCATATCAAGCTTCCCGATCTCCTCTGCTTCGGATTGATCCGCAGTATCCACCACGAATGTACCGGCAAAATCTGCGTAGATTCTCGCGACGCCGAGCGCGGACGATTCATAGCCAAGCTGCTCCAGCATTTTGTCCGATGGTCCCTTCAGGGATTTGCCGCCGACGATGGGGCACACGGCGATCACGTCTTCCCGTCGCGTGCGCAAAGCATCGCGAATTCCACGGACCGCGAGTATAGGCCCGATGCTGATGAGCGGATTGCTAGGGCAAATGACAATGCGATCAGCCCTACGTATCGCATCCAGAACGCCGGGCGCCGGCAGTGCCCTTTCCAGGCCGTCGAAACGAATGCCTCGGACCACGGGTTCCGCGCGGCGCTTCACCAGATATTCCTGAAAATGCAGCGCACCTTCATCGGAATCGATGATCGTCGGCACCGCCTGGTCCGACATCGGAACGATCCGCGATTTCACACCCAGCGAGACACGAATCGATTCGGCAGCATCGCTCAACGATTTGCCTTCGGCAAGCATCGCTGTGCGATGAATGTGCGTGGCCAAATCGCGATCCCCAAGATTGAACCAGTTGATCCGCCCAAAGACGGCGAGCCGCTTCAGCGCATGAAACGTCTCCCCCCGAAAACCCCAACCCTTCGCGGGATCGACCACCCCGGCCAGGGTGTACGTCACGATGTCGAGGTCTGGCGAAATCGTTAGACCGTGCAGCGTCAGGTCGTCCCCGGTATTCACGATGGCCGTAAGGCACGATGGATCGACCACGTCGTACAGACCGAGTAGCAGTTTCGATGCCCCAACACCGCCAGCCAGAGCCGCCACTCTTAGCCCGGATTTATCGGGTCTGTGGCTTTGAGCGATGCCCCGCCTGCTGTGCGGATTCATTGTCCGCCGCTTTGCGGTTCACCGTGTTCGCTTTCCGCAGCCCCTGTCACCCGGAGACGATCCGACCAGGATCGCCGATCTGGGATTGCGGCGCGGCCGGCAAGGATCTCATCGTCAGCCCGAGCAAAGCCGTCAGCCGAAGCCAGCTCGGTTAGCCGCGTTCGGACGTGCGGCCCCTGAAATTGTTCCCGCGAAACGAACTCAGGATAAAGCGCCAGCCGTTCCCGGAGGGTGAACCCATGGGCCGCGCTCTCATCGCGTAGTTTGCCAATCTGCGGCCAGGCCGCCTCGGGATTGATGAAATCTTTGGTCACTGGCGAAATGCCACCCCAATCATTAATCCCCGCCTCCAGCAGTCGCGGAAAATCGCCATAGCTGAGATTAGGTGGAGCCTGAATATTCATGTCCGCCCCAAGAATCAAACGAGCAATGGCAATGGTCCGCAGCATGTCCTCAAGCGAAGGCTCAGGATGATTGGCCATGGGAATTTCGGCCTTCGCGCGAAAATTCTGCACGATCACTTCCTGAACGTGACCGTATTTTTCATGAAGCGCACGAATAGCAAATAGCGAGTCGATCCGTTCTTCCATCGTCTCGCCGATCCCGATCAGGATTCCGGTAGTGAACGCGATGGAAAGCCTGCCTGCTTCTTCGATGGTGCGCAGTCGCAACGACGGAACCTTGTCGGGCGCTTTGGCATGAGGCCAATGGCCGCGCATAAGGCGAACGCTAACGGTTTCCAACATCAACCCGACGCTGGCATTGGAATTCTTCAAGCGCTCAAGAGCCGTGCGGTCCATCACTCCTGGGTTCGCATGCGGCAGCAGCCCGGTGCGATCCAGCACCATCTCGCACATTGCCGCAAGATAATCGAGCGTCCGCGTAAAGCCCTGCTGCGTCAAAAATTCGCGCGCTTCGGGAAAAATTCGCTCCGGCTGATCCCCCAAACTGAACAGCGCTTCCTTGCAACCAGCTCGGCCCCCTTGCTCTGCGAGCGCCAGCACCTCGTCCGGAGTCATGAAGTGCGCTCCAGGCTGCCCGGGATCCTTGCGAAAAGTGCAGTACCCGCAATAATCGCGACACAGCGTAGTGAGCGGAATGAATACCTTTTTCGAAAAGGTGACGGTAGTTCCCTTCCCAAGAGCGCGAAGCTTGGTTGCCGCAGCAAGCAAATCGGGCAAGGAAGCGTGCAACGCCAGATGCAGCGCGCTCATTCGATCAAGCCGTTGCCCATCACACGTGCGTTTGAGCACAGCCTCGATAGGTAAGGTCACACCGAAAGATGAGAATTCCGCGCGCATGAAATGTAGGGGAGCGCTTTCAGCACGACCCCGCTTTTTCTTCCTCCCGTCCCATCACTCCAAAAATGTCATTCGAGCATCAGAATGCCACCTTCGCAACCCGTTTGCCACTAGCCGAGGCCGGTAGCGCAGGGCGGAGTCCGCGGAGCCCTGCGGGTTTCTTGCCGTACCAACCGCTCAACGAAACAAATCCTCATCCGCAGGACGAATAATGCGCGCAGCAAAATCAACCGTAGCTTTGTACCGGTAGCCTCGAACTACGGCAACCGGAATCCCGGCCGCTTTGCCCATCAGCAACCCCGCGGCAGCAGCCAGTTCGTCGACGACCGCAATGATCGTAGCGTGAAGCGGCTTGCCAAGAAGATCACGCGTTCCCCGCAGATCGACCAGCGTAGGCACGCCCGAAGACCCCAGGGCCACATTGGTCAGCCCAAGCCGCCAAGGTCGACCGAACGTGTCGCTAATGATCACCGCGATGCCCTTCCCGGTGCGTTTGCGAAGGCCATCGCAGACTTGCCGAGCCGTCGCGTCAGGATCGCGCGGCAGAAGCGAAACCACGTCGACACCAGGAATATTCGACTGATCGACGCCGGCGTTCGCACACACAAAACCGTGATGGGTTTCCACGATAAGTACCGGATCGCTGCGAACGATACGCCGCGATTCCCCCAGAATGACTTCGATCAAGCGCGCATCTTTCTTCAGCTTGGCGGCAAGCTGCACGGCCCGAGGCGACGGAACGACCGCCGCAAGTTCCGCGATCCGTCCTTCCGCTTTAGACACAATTTTCTGGGCGATGACCAGCACATCGCCCTTCTCGAATGTAATCCGCGCGCGCCGAGCAGCCTCAACGATTTTTGCCACAAGGTCGTCTCCCTCCTTAATTTCCGGCAAGCCAGCGATCGGAAGTATCTCGATAGCCGCGACGCGACGATGCGATTTCTGGTTGTGAGACGATCGTTTGGGCATGAGGGCAAAGCGTGAGTCTATGCCAAGCAACGCGAGATTGCATGGTGGATGCGGGAACTACCGGGGTGCAGGGTAAGTCCATCAGCCAGTTTCGATGGCTCCACTGTCCGCACCTCGGACCAGATGTACCTGGCGGTAAGTCACCATCTCCCAATAAGCCTTTACCAGCCCTTTCCATCTGCGTCAGGGCTCACGCAGTTGGTTGTTTAGCGCGCAATCGTACGACGATTGATCGAATCTACGCTGGTTCCGATAAACTGATTATCCCTGTCCTGGTTTGAAGTCCTAGGAATGAGAATGACGAACCTAACCGGCAACGATCCCGCCAATCCCACTCAACTCAATATCGATGCGATCGCCAAGCTGGAGCACGAAGCGCTGCTGCGCCGCACTCCTACGGAACGAGCGAGCGACGCAATTACCAAATTCATTGGTAGCACTGCGTTCCTGCTGCTACAAGTCCTGCTTGTGCTCACCTGGAGCGCGATCAATCTTGGCCACATTGCCGGCGTGAAAGCCTTTGATCCATTTCCTTTTGGGATTTTGGCGCTGGTCATCTCCTCGGAAAGTGTGGTGCTGACAATCTTTGTTCTCATCAGTCAAAATCGCATGGCGCGTCAAGCGGAGAAACGCTCCCACCTCGACCTCCAAGTTGGCATGCTCGCGGAACAAGAACTCACGGCTGTACTCCAGATGCAGCACAAGATTTGCCAACGCTTGGGCATTGATAACGAATCCGCCAAACAGGAGCTGAAAGGTTTCAGCGACGCCACCGACGTAAGTAAGCTGGCAAGCGATCTTGAAGATCGGCTGCCGGGGCAGTAAGGAAGACTCTTCAAACACGTCAGTGACGCGAGCTGAAATCTCCGATTTCGGCAGCCGGATGCGCCGCCGGGAAGTCGGCCACTAAAAAAGGCAACAAAATGGTTGCCCTTCCCCCCAGGTCGCGCTAATGTGCAACCTGGAGGTTGCCTAAGATGGAGAACCGCATCGAGAAGCGAATTGAGCTCAAAGCTTCTGTTTCGCGGGTCTGGCGCGCTCTGACCGACTACCGTGAGTTCGGTGAGTGGTTCCGCGTCAGACTGGATGGCCCATTCGTAGAGGGCCAAGTCTCGCGTGGCCAGATTACCTATCCTGGCTACGAGCACGTCAAATGGCAGGTCATCGTGCAGAAAATGGAACCCGAACGGCTTTTCTCCTTCACGTGGCACCACTGCTTTGATCCTGATGCTGACATTTTCAAAGAACCAACCACCCTTGTGGAGTTCCGGCTGGAAAAAACCGAAGCCGGTACACTGTTAACGCTCACGGAATCGGGCTTTGAAAACCTCCCGGATGCCCTCGGCCTCGAAGCTTTCCGCAGGAATAACGGCGGATGGACCGAGCAGATGAAGAATATTGAGAGCTATGTCGCGCAAAGATCTTAGTGGCATGACCGCCAAACGGCTGGCTTGTGCAGCGGTCTTCGCCGCGTTGGGCGACAAGACGCGGCTGTTGCTGGTCTCCCAGCTGTGTGGCGGTCAGCCACGTTCGATATCTCAGCTACGCGAGGGCTCCCGGCTGACTCGCCAGGCGATCACCAAGCACCTTCGCGTGCTGGAGGGCGCTGGCGTCGTGCGCAGCGTCCGGAGGGGTCGAGAGAGCCGATTTCAATATGATCCGCAAGCGATCGAAGGACTCAAGGGGTATCTCGACTTTGTCTCCCTGCAATGGGATCAGGCACTGTCCAGATTGAAGTCATTGGTCGAGCGCTGAACAACTTGGAGTCACTCCGTTTGCAATCGCCGCGTGATCACCGAAAAGGTGCGCTCGCTGCTACGGGTGTGCCAACAAACAGGGCGCCTGTAGTCAGGCGCTAGGCCGAAGTGCTCGGCGTACTGTACTCGGCCTATGAGCATGCGTACCAATAGGCCCATGTCTGACAAAAGGCGAAGATCTCTCCTCCTGAGCACTCGTTTGTGTAGGCTGGATTCTGTTCACCGGCCCGAAAAACTGGGATACGCTGGGCTAGGTTCGATGCGGATGTTGGTCGCTGCTGAAACTACGTTCGCCCGTCTCCATGACTCGTCTCGAAGTACGAAGGGAGCGGGTGCGCTGAAGAATCTTCGGAAACGTGCGTCGTGCCGTCGGTTACTTGATTGGCCCGGCAATCAACCGTTTCGTGATTAGCGGTTGGGTCGATCGTTCTTTGGCTGCTTGTTTTCTTTTTCCGGCTTCGTATTTGCCGACTTCGCTGCTGTCTTTTCGGCGGTTTGTTTTTGCTGCAGCTGTTGCTGCTGGGTGTCATGCTTTTTTTCCAGCTGTTCCAGCTGCTGTTGCTGTTTCTGTTGTACTTGTTGCTGTTTCTGCTGATTATTCTGGGTCTGGATCTTCTGTTGTTCCTGGACCTGTTGTTGCTCGACTTTCTGGCGTTCCAGGTCTTGCTGATTGCGCAGATTTTCGAGCTGTTGCTGATGCTGCTGCTCGAGAGCCGGATTGGGCGGCGTTGCATTGGGACGCGCAGTCTGCGGCCGGTCAGAATAGGTGCGCGCGCTGCTGGCGGGTACGTTTCCGGTTGCGTTAGCGGGGCGATTCGGGTTGACGGCATTCGTCGACTGGCTGCCGGGACGTCCCGCGACGTTGCTCCGCGGCGGAATGGCCGTGACCGTGTGGGCTACCGGTGCAATTCTCACGTTGGCGCGAACCGCGGTCTGGGTGTTCGCCGGCTGCAGCTGATGATACTGAGCGGCCGCGATTGGCCTGCCACCGTTTGCCTGGATAGCCGCTTGCTGCCGCTCAAAGGTCACCGGCGGCGGGGGCGGCGCGGTCTTGGCAACCACGGCCCGAGTCGCGAGTGCAGCGGGCGGCCGAACGCGGGCAACCGCGCCTGCGCCCATAACGGCTTGCCGTGTCGGCGCAATCGCCGGAGCGGTGACCTGGGCGGTCATCACTTCGCGCTGATCGACGTGAACCACGTTGCGGGAAACGGATTGGCCCGACGTAAACGTCGCGCCGGAGGTCGCCGTGACGGCACCATTCACGCGTTGATTCGCGTAGGTCACATTGGTCACGTTGACCTGCTTATTCACGACGACAGTGGTGTAGTAATTGTTCACCACGGTGGTTTCGACGCGCGTGTTCGTTACGTTGATATTGGTCACGTAGGCGCGGCTGACCGGATACGACGGCATATACACTTCCCGCGGGCCTAGCGGAAACCATCCTACGTTGACTCCAACACCGATTCCAAAGTGTGGTCCACCGACCCAGGCTACCAGCGCGGGCGCATAGACCGGACGCACGTAGACTACGCCGACTGCCGGAGCTGGAGCGGGAACCCATCCCCAAACGCCGCCGACGGTGACCCAGCGGCCATAATGGAATGGAGCGAATCCCCATGGTTCGTCCTCAACCCAGGTGTAGCCCCAAGGCGCGATGTATACCCAATGGCCATAGTGGTACGGAGCCCAGCCAACCACGGTGGTGTGCGGGAACCAAACGGTGCCGTATTCCGGCACGGGCCGCCAACCGCCATAGTCGTCAAGATCTTCGTAGCCGATTACATCAGGGGCAACGTAGCGGGCGGAGGCAGAGCGATCTTCGCGGCTATCGCGCTCGGCGCACCATTGGTCAAAGTCGTCGCCGCCGCCGAATTCCTCAACATCGGCATTTAGTTGGTCCGTGCCAATGAAAGTCGCGGTTTGTTGGGCGTGGACGGAATAGGCTTGTCCGCCGCCGGTCACTTCGCCTTCGCCGCCCATCACAGATACCACCGTGGTGTCGCCGGCTTCATTCACGCTGACTCGGTACGTGCCGGGACGTAGAATCGAGAACGCCAGATTGGGAGTATCGATCTCGAAGGTCTCATCTTGCTCGAGGCGCTTTACGCGGACTCGGATGGTGCCTTCGGTGATCTGAATTTGCGCAACGTTGTCGGTGAGGTTGAGGAACGAGAAACCGGTCGTGCTGCCGATGCGCAAGGATGCCGACCCGATGTGCAGCTCCGCACGAGAGTCGTTGTCCGACCATAGCTTGTCGCCGGTGGTCATGGGGCGATTAATTACGGCGTTGACCCAATCATCAGTGCCGGCTGGGTTGAACGATACGGCTCCGTCAGTGTGACTCAAGCGCGCAACGCGGGTTGGTGGATCTTCTTGGTCATCGGCGAGCGCACGCGTTGGTGCCAGAAAGGCCATTGCTAATGCGAGGCTGACCAGAGCGACGAACTTGGGCGCGAGTTTCCTCATCGGTGATTCTCTCCTGGGACTGCTGCGCGACGGGCTGGTGAGCGCCGCGAAAATGCAGGTTGCTCCTACCCTATCACTGGTCGCAGCTTTGTCGGCGTTGCCGGCGTTCCCCCAATGTCGAAACAGGAACTGCGACCTAACTGCCTCGCTCTCTTTAACCCGCCGAAAGGAAAACAGTTGTGAAGCTGGGTGGTCGCCCTTGCCAATCTTTGGGATCGGAAAAGGCCCGCGCTCTGGGGAGCGCGGGCAGGCGAAATCGGACTTGGAACCTGAGTCTAGTGGTGTCCGCCCCCGCCGTGGGAACTTCCGCCGCCTCCGTGAGAGCCTCCACCGGAACTGTGGGATGGGGCTGACGTGGCGTGGCTTGGCGCGGAGGACGACCGCGACGATGGGTAGCTAGATCTGGGCGATGAGTAACTGCGACTCGGTGGGGTAGACGAACGAGACGCCGGCTGGTAGGAACGGGAAGCGGGCGGATAGGATCGGCCGCCTGAATACTGCGAACTGGGCGCCGCGGAACCGTTGGAAGTGGAAGCATTGGAACCGGAGCCCAGCCACGGCGGACGATCCGTTCGCGTTGCACCCCGGGCGGATTGCGTGGCGCCGTTGTTGGTCGAATTCGTGGCGGTGCGGCTGGAACTGGGGAAGCCTTGAGGCGGAGTGCCGCGGTCGGTGGTATTCCCTTGGGCCGCCCAATTGCGTCCGCCGGCGCTGGACGCTGGGCGATTACCCGCGGTGGTGCCTGCTGATGGTGGCCGACCTTGGGTGATCTGGTTTGTGCGGGCGGTCGCCTGCGAGCGGTTCCCAGAACTATAGCTGGAACGCGCTGCGGAAAATCCGTCCGGGCTTGCGGCGCGAACTGCTGAGTTGCCTGCCGCGCCGCTAGGAGCTGTACGTGCCATCACTGAGCGATTCTGCACCGACGACGGCGGTGTGGCATGAGCTTGCATGTTTGCCGCGCCGAAAGAGCTTTGGCGTGTCGGAGTGAATGAGGTGCGATTGGTGACTTCGGCTCCGCGCAAGGAAGCTTCGGTGACGTGAGCGGCACCACGATTGATGGCTTGTCCGCCGACGAAGGCGTTGCGGGACGCTACGGTGACCGCGCTGGTGTTGTGCGCGTAGGCATAGTTGAAGTTGCGGGCTCCTGCGTTCAGCACGCCTACGTTACGGATCGTGGTGTTACGAACATTGATGTTGTTGATGAAAATGTGGCTGGCACGGAAGCCTGGGTAATATGGCTCGCGAAAACCGAGTGGGAACCATCCGACACCGAAACCCACCCCGAAGCCAAATCCTACTCCGAAGCCTGCTCCGCCAAGGAAGCCGACGAACGCGGGGCCGTAGAATGGGCGGGCGTAGATCGGACCCGGGCACCAGCCCCATCGGCCGCCGATAAAGCCCCAACGACCATAGTGGTAAGGTGCGAAGCCCCACGGTTCATAGCCGATCCACGTCCAACCCCACGGGCCTACATAATTCCAGTAGCCGTCGCTGTAAGGCGCCCAGTCGGGGCCAACCTCGTTGGGATACCAGACTGGACCGTAATCGGGTTGTTCGCTCCATTCGCCGTTGTTGTCCAGATCAGCTCTGCCGGGGACGTCGGGGGAAACGTATTTCGATGAGGTGGAATTGTCCTCTCTCAGGTCACGTTCGGCGGCCCAGCGGTCTAAGCCATCGGGAGTGGTGGGCGCGGAAGTTATTTGGTACCGGGGGTTATCGACACCATTGAATTCGGCGCGGTCACCTGCGTGGATCGGGTAGGTTTTGCCGCCGGCGGTGACTTCGCCTTCGCCGCGGATGATGGTGATGGCGGTGGCGTCGCCGGTTTCGCTGACATCGACCCGGAATGCGCCGGCTTGCTTAACCGTGAACGCGGCGTTCGGCGTGTCAACTTCGTAGACGTCGCCTTCGCGCATCTCGCGGACGCGGAAATTTATGGCGCCTTCGGCAATACGGACTTGCATAATGCTTTCATCAAGATTCAAGAACGACAGCGCGGTCATGCTGCCCATGTGGATGGAGGCTTGACCGGCTTGGAGTTCAGCGCGGGAGCCTTGGTCGCTCCAAATTTTGTCGCCCACCGTTGCGGGACGATTCATGGCGGCGCTGCCCCAGTCGCCTTGGCCGCCAGGTTGAAAGGAAACGGTGCCGTCGATGAAACTGATGCGGGCTACGCGGGATGGGGGATCGCCGGGGTCAGCGGCCGGTGCGCCCGGCGCGTTATCGTCGGCGCGGGAACTTGGCGCGAGGAAAGCGAGGCAAAGCAGTGCGGCTAGCCACAATGCCGATTTGCCACTGCGAGAGAGTGTGGTCTTCATAAAACGGGTCCCCTGTGGAGGCACGCAGAATTAGATGCGGGCGCTCGGGAGATCGGCTGGCCGGAATGGGCGACCGCTGGACATCTTATAACTCCCAACCCATGAAACCCGGAACGGGAGAAGAAGTTGCATGCGGCGAAGTTGGCGAGCGTGCCTGGGCGGATGCTGGCGTATCTTTTTCTGTGGCGGAGCCTCACTCCCCGGGCTGTTTTCTCGCAAGTATGGCATCCAATTAAAGTCGTTTGTTTTGATGGAGTTTCGTAAGGGTCATGGATGGAACAAGCTCGGGGAGCTTGCATCGAACGGGGTCTTGCCGGCCCCGCGAGGTGCGGTACGAGGAAGGCCGGCCGGAGTGAAGTCCGGCGCCTACGTAACGCGGGTGGTGGGCAGCCTGCGTTGAGTTGGGGGGAATCTAAAAGCCTGAACTTTGGGATGGCTCTTGTTTGGGGGTTACTGGGCCTCCCCTAATCTGTACCTCGGAGCAGGCGATTTACGGTAGGAAATTCTTTAGAGTGGGATCTTGTCGGCGCTTCTGCGCTCTGGGAGAATGCATGGTTATGAACCTTAAGTGGCTGGGAGTTGGGGCAATCGCTTTGGCGGCTGCTACCGTTGCGCCGGCGCAGACTTGGCGGCAAGTGGGGCCTGCTGGAGGGACCGTAATTTCCCTGGAGGCTGACCCGCACGATGTTAATAAGCTTTATTTGGGAACCTCGGATGGGCACGTGTTTCGCTCCGTCGATGAGGGTGGGCATTGGCAGCTATTGAGTCGAATCGGGAATGGGCAGGACGATGTTGTTACCCACCTTTTGGTGGATCCTCGGGATTCGAACCGGATTTATGCCAGTACCTGGGCGCTTTATTCGGGTGGTGGTGGGGTTTATCGCAGCAACGATGCGGGGCGGACCTGGCAGGTGATCGGGTTGGCGCATGAGACGGTACGGGCCATCGCGCAGTCGCCAACGAAACAGAACATTTTTGTGGCTGGGACTTTGACTGGCGTTTACCGGTCTGTGGATGACGGGGCTACCTGGGAGCGGATTACCCCTGACAAGCATGCGGATTTGCGGAACTTTGATTCGGTGGCATTTGATCCGCGCGACGAGAACATTATTTATGCCGGGACGTTCCACTTGCCTTGGAAGACGATTGATGGCGGGAAGACCTGGTTTCCGGTTAGCAAGGGCATGATTGATGATTCGGATGTGATGAGCGTGGTGGTTGATCCTTCGAATCCGGACAACGTGCATGCTACGGCTTGCTCTGGGATTTATCACAGCACCAATGGCGGGCAGCAGTGGACGCGGTATAACGGGATTCCGTTCGTGTTTCGGCGGACGCAGCTGATCAAGCAGGATCCTCAACATGCGGACACGCTTTATGCTGGAACTACCAGCGGGTTGTGGAAGACGACCAACGAAGGAACGGAATGGAAGCGATTGACGCCAGGCGACTGGGTGATCAACGCAATCCTGATCGATCAGAAGAATCCGCAGCGCGTGATTTTGGGAACGGAACGGGAAGGCGTGCAGATCAGCGAGAACGGCGGCATGACGTATGCGTCGGCCAACGTTGGATTTCATCACCAGCACATTTTGGATGTGGCTTTGGATAGCGAGCATCCGGAACGGGCGCTGGTGGTGCTGACGTTTGATACCAATGCGTTTCTAGCTACCAAGGATGGCGGGACGACTTGGGCACCACTCGGATCGGGACTGAAGCGCACTGACCTTAAGCATGTGTACGCGGCGCCGAATGGATGGTGGGCTTCGCTGAACAATGGCGGGTGGATGAAGTATGAAGAAACCGGCGGGAAATGGGTGAAGGCTGGATTGTTTGCTCCGGATGCGCCGGAGGCTCCGGCTCCTACGAAGGTTACCAAGATCGTCAACGGAAAGAAGACAATCGTGCTGGTGAAGAAGCCAGCGCCTAAGGCTAAGGCGCCGACGCTGCTGGCCTTCCAGGTTAACGATATGGTGTTCGCTGGGGATACCTGGATTGCGGCTACTACTGGCGGCTTGGTGGTTTCAAAGGACGGCGGCAAGATCTGGAAGTCGGCGGCTAAGGATGAATTGGTGAAGCAGCCGGCACAGTCTTTGGAAGTGTCTAGCGATGGCTCGCAGGTTTGGGCTATTGCGCAGCGGAATTTGTTGTACTCGGCGGACGGCGCGGCTAATTGGGATGCTCGGGAGTTGCCGTTTGCTTCGTCTGGCAATTTGCGATTGCATCGGATCGATGACAACAACCTGTTTATTACTTCGAATCAGGGGCTGTACTCGTCTAAGGATGCTGGGCGCAATTGGAACCGGGCGGACGTTCGGGATTTACAGTTCCAGGACGTGGCCGGATCTGGTAGCGCGCTGGTGGTTTCTTTGCAACGGCATGGGTTGATTGCTTCTTCGGACGCGGGCAAGTCTTGGCAACACGTGAACAGTGCGTTCGCGGAAGGGTATGTGCCGGTGGTTAGGGTGCGGCGCGATGGAACTGTCGTGGCTGCTTCTGCTACCGAAGGGCTTTTGGCTTATGAGCCGGAGGCGCCTCGGGCGGCGGATGGCGGCGTTGGGGTGTCGGCTTTGGCTCCTGCGAGTGGAAACGGGTCGGCTAAACCGAAACAGTAATTACCACGTTCCTTTTGGTTGATTGGGGCGTTCTGGCTTCGGCTGGGGCGCCCTTTTTCTTTGCGGCATGGCGGGGATTCCGATGCATTGCGATCAGCGTGGCGGGGTTGACGCCGGGCCGAGCAAGCTCCACCCCTCCAGGCCGAGTCGTTGAGGAGCTCAGGATGAAGAACAAAGAGAGGAAAGATAGCGCCGAGACGCGGAGGGCGCAGAGGGACGCGGAGAAACTGTGGAGAGTGACCACGGTTGCGGCTGCTTTTTGCGGCCCGGTGCGGCAGGAAAGCTTGCGCCCTTATTTGTTGGGCTTGCATCTAGGGGGTAGAGGGATTAAAGAGTTGGCTGCCGGAGAACGTTTGGCCGGTAACTCGAGTTGATGGAGACCTTCATGAAGAAGCTGCTTGCGACTCCCTACGATGGTGTTTTGACTTTGCTGAGGTTGGTGCTGGGAGTGGTGTTTTTTCTGCATGGTTTGCAGAAAGTGTTCGGGTGGTTGGGGGGGGGTGGATTTTCGGAGACGATGCATGAGTTCACGGGAATGATGCATATACCGGCGCCGTTTGCGTTTTTGGCGATCTGCGCGGAATTCTTGGGAGGACTCGGGTTAATCGTGGGCTTGCTGGCCAGAATTGCAGCGTTTGGTATTGCGGTGGACATGGCGGTGGCGGTGTTTAAGGTACATTTGGCGAACGGGCCGTTCATGAATTGGTATGGGAACCAGAAGGGCGAGGGTTACGAATATCATCTGCTGGTCTTGGCGATTGCGATTGCGATCATGATTCGCGGGGCCGGGGCGTTTTCTGCGGACGGCGCATTGGCCGCCAAGGTGAACTGACATGGGAACGGCTACAGTGGGAGCGGAGAACGGGCGCGGGATTGAACGGGTTGAGAGCGGGCTGGGATTTGATGAGGCTGTGGGAGAGTTTGAAAAGTTGCTGGCAGAGCGCGGGTTGACGGAGTTCGCCAGGATTGATTTTACTTCGGATGCGAAGAAGTCTGGGTTGAGTATGCCGCGAATGCTGTTGATTGTTTTTGGGAACCCTAAGGGTGGGACGCCGGTTATGGTGGCGGCGCCTGGTTCGGCGCTGGATTTGCCGTTGAAGGTTTTGTTTTCGGAGGATGCTGGGGGGAAAGTTTGGCTTAGCTACAACACGCCGGAGTACTTGGCTGGGCGGCATGGGATTCCTGCGGAGTTGGTTAAGAATATTTCGGGGATTCGCGGGTTGGTAAAGGATGTGGCTGTGGGCGGCTGGAAGCCCCGAAGGGACCAACTGCAGGACGTGGGCTAGCGCTGCGGTGAGGTTTGCGTTGAGATCCTTCCGGCATCCTTTCGGATGCCTTCAGGATGACCGTGGTTTAGAGATTGGAACTTAGAGATTTCGATAAAACTGGTGATGGCACCGTTGGATATTTGAGTCGGCCTAATGGCGGCGCGCTTTTCTACTGCGGCGCGATGACCGTGCTTGAGAGGATTTATGCTTCATACGGGAACGGCTGAACCGACTCCCGAGCGGGCTGCGCCCGCGGTGCCGCCGATCTGATAGCCGACGCCGCGAACGGTACGAATCAGGACGCGGTCGTAACCGGTGTCCACCTTGCGGCGCAGGTAGTTGATATAGACGTCCACCACGTTGGTCATGGTGTCGAAATTAAGCTTCCAAACTTGCTCGACAATGGCCGAGCGGGTAACTGCCTGACCTTGGTGACGCATCAGGAATTCCAGCAGCGCAAACTCCTTAGGACTTAAGTCGATGACATGACCGCCGCGCTGGACGGTGTGCGATACGCGATCGACGGTGAGATCGTCGATGGCGAGCAGGGCGTTGCCCGGGCGGCTGCCGCGGCGCAGAACTGCGCGAATGCGGGCCGCCAGCTCCGCGAATGCGAAGGGTTTGGCGATGTAATCGTCGGCGCCGGCATCGAGGCCGCAAACGCGTTCTTCGACCATGGACGCGGCGGTGACGATGAGAATGGGCAGGTCGGGTTTTTTGGCGCGAATGTTTCGAAGGACCTCCAAGCCGCTGATGGCTTCTGGACGGCTTAGGTCCAGGAGCACCAAATCGTAGGATTGTTCGGCTACGAGGCGCTGGGCCTCGATTCCGTCGGACACAAGTTGAACGATGAACTGTTCCTGGACGAGCCGCTGGCTAAGAAATTCGGCCAGAGGAGCGTCATCTTCAGCGACAAGAATCCGCATGAGCTCACACTCTTGAGAAAATAAATTTGAAAGGGGGTAAAGGCAGTGTGGCGGCGCACCGTAAAGGTGTCAAGACAACAGTTGGGGGTGATGGCCCAAACGCCATCGTCTGGAGCGCGCCCCTACACATGCCGCCAAATGCGATGGTTTAGTGCGGCACGCATTCAGGAACTTCGTCGGGTTGGTCTGGCCGAGTTTTTGGCAGGAATATCCCGGTCCGGTACGACTGCTGGGACCAGATCGAGTGAAAAGGTCCGCGAAGCTGCTTTTGAAGTCCGTCCCGATTTTTAGGGGATGGCGAAACGTGCTCGCGAAGGTCGGCGGGTTCGGGTTCGCGAAGTACTGCGCCGGAAAGAATGGTCCTCAAGAACTTGTTTGGGAGGTCTCCCGCACGATGATTTTTTCTCCGCTTACCGGAGTCAGGACGGTGTCGGGAGCCTCTTCGACCAACTCGATTGAGATCGGAGTTCATCATCAAGAGAGGTTGGAGGGGCGGGTTGAGTTGAATCTTAGGCCCGCCCCTAGTTAGGCGCCCGAGAGAGTTCCACGGAGCTAAACCTCGGTACGTTCGTGGCAAGACTTGGGGCCATGGTTGAATTACGTTCGAGAGACGTTTCTGAACAGATGGGAATCCGCTTATTGGCCTAGCGCGTGCAGCGTTCGGCTGGGAGCGTGCGGTGCTGCGATTGGGGTCGGGCTGCGAGGGAATTGCTATGGGGCAAGTCTTTTTGGCTGAGCATAAGGGTGACGCGGAAAATTAGATCATTGTAAGGGTCAGGGCAAAGTTGATACATCCGTTCGGAATGGGGACAAGAGGGTGCTATCAGGCGCCTTGAATTTTGTGGACGGTAGAGATTATGGCCGAACCAACCAGGGAAGAGGATAACGCACAGACGCAAAGGTCGACCGAGAGAGAGAGAGAAAGAATGAGAGATGAGGGCATGTCGACTACGGCTACCGTCGGGAGCACGATTCAAGAAAGTATCGAGGCGAGCGTGATGCTACAACAGGCGATCCTCGCGGATGGTGAATTGCTCCGTCGGATCGAAGAGGCCGCGGAGATGATTTTGCACGCGTTGCGGAAAGACGCGCGGATCTTCCTTGCGGGCAATGGCGGGAGCGCGGCTTGCGCGCAACGTCTGGCTGCCAAGTTCCTGGGACAAAACCAGATTAAGCGCCGGGTTATCCCGGCGATGGCGCTGGCGGCAAACGCTTCGGCGGTGACCTCGATCGGGAATGACTATGGATTCGATCAGGTGTTTGCGAGGCAGATTGAGGCGTTTGCCCGGCCCGGCGATATCTTGGTGGCTATTACGGTCAGCGGAGATTCGCGCAACGTTTTGCGGGCCGTGCTGATGGCCAGCGCATTGCGAGTAAAGACGATCGCGTTGACGGGACGCAGTGGAGGAAAGGTGAAAAACGCGGTGGACCTTTGCCTGTGCGTGCCGTCACGAGAAATGCTGCGGATTCAGGAAGCGCATGTTTTGCTGGGCCATACGATTTTGGAATTCGTGGAAGCGGGACTGGCGCGGCGATGAGTGCTATTGAGCAACGCTACGTATTGCTGGATCGCGACGGAGTTATCAATCGGCGGATGCCGGGCGGGTATGTGACTTCATGGGATCAGTTTGAGTTTCTGCCGCGTGCAGTGGAGGCGCTGCGGCTGCTTGCTGCGAGGGACCTGGATACCATGATCCAGAGGTTTTTGTTGGAGGTGGCGCTCTCGGGAGGAAACATCGGGCAGGTGTACTACGGTCGTCACGATGTTGAGGATCAATGCGGGTGCCGGAAGCCGCGGGCGCTGGACCCTGTGGATTGCCGCATGATCCTGATTCGGCGGACGTCGTTTCTGGAGGCCCCTAGCCTGCGTGAGGGGTCCCACCTGGTGGCCCGCAATCAATACGAAACGGCGGAGCTGATTCTAACGGCGCAGCTGACGAAAGCGGACGAGGCAGTAATGGAGGTAGTTCGGGCATGACGACGCTGGCGCTGGCGATGATTGTCCGGGACGTAGCGCCCTGCCTGGCGGCTTGTCTGGACAGCGTGCAGGGGATCGTTGACGAGATAGTGATCGCGGATACGGGTTCGGTGGATGACACGGTGGAGATTGCGCTGGGATTTGGGGCGCGGGTATTTCCGGTGGCGTGGACGGATGACTTTTCGGCGGCGCGAAATAAAGGCTTGGCCGCGGTGATGAGCGACTGGGTGATGGTTTTGGATGCCGACGAACAACTGGACCCCTCCGCCGCCGGGCAGATTCGCTGTTTGCTTGCCGACGAATCGACGTCGGGCTATCAGGTGGCGATTCGCGACTACGTCTCGAGCCTGGAAGATCGAGTGTGGGATCGGGCGGCCAGGCCGAACGATTCCGAGTTTGCAGCTGCTCGAAATTATTCGGCTTACGTTGAGCACGAAACTGTGCGGTTATTCCGGCGGCTGCCTGGAATTGGCTTTGTCGGGCGAATACACGAGAGCGTGGAGCCGGGGTTGTTGAAAACTGGGCGGAAGATTGAGCGCGCTCCTTTTTGCATCCATCATTTTGGCTTAGTGGCAAACCCTGAATCGCGAGCGCACAAGAATCATTTTTATCGGCGGCTGGGGCGGGAGAAACTTCGTGAGACGCCGCAGGACGCGCAGGCCCATCTGGAGTTGGGGTTGCTGGAGCTTGATAACTTCGGGAATCTGGACGAAGCGCTGCAGTTGTTCGTAAGGGCGTGCGAACTGAGTCCTAATTTAGGCGTGGCGTGGTTCTTTCGCGGGCTCACGTTGAGTAAACTCCGGCGGCTGCGAGAAGCGCTGACGTGTTTGTCCGAAGCGGAACGGCAGGGGCACCTAAGCTCGCTGGTGTACGAGACACAAGGAGATGCTCATTACAACCTGAGGGAATATGCTGGCGCGTGCGAAAACTACGATCGGGCAGTGCAGCGCAATCCAGGAAATCCGCTGCTGCAAAGCAAGTTGGGGCTGGCAATCGTACGTGCCGGAAACGTGGAGCGCGGGCTGGCTTTGATCCGGCAGGCAGTGGCATGCGAACCTGGCGCTGGCGAATTGCACGACCGGCTGATCCTTTCCCTGGTATGGCTGGAGCGCATTCGAGACGCGTCTGCGGCGGCGGAAGCGAAATTGAAGGCCCTGGAACATCCTGACGCGGCAGATTTTGTGCGTGCGGCGAGCTTGTGGGCGAGGCTCAAAGAGTGGGCGCAGGCCGCGGCGGTGTTACAAGCGGGATTGCAGCTTCATCCCAGCGACATCACGTTGGGGCGCAGCTTGACCGAGGTGACCCGGACGGTGCCTGTGCCTGTTTATGCGACCGCCACGCAATCCAGCGATTCCGAACGTTGAGGAGCCTGGCGTTAGAACCACTCTAGCGAGCCTCACGGACCAGTATGGCGAGAGTTCCCGCAAGGTGGCGGTCGCCATGTGAGGGTGTTTCGGCATTGAATCTGTTGCACGTAGCTGGGGCGCGCACAGATGTGAGTCGGTCGGCGGGTCCCGTAACAAAGTGCGAGCCTCACGAAGGCACAGAGGGCAATCGCCCACGCACCGACAGCTTCTGAACGCCGACTACCGATCAAATCGAAGAAGGGCCATCGCCATGGCAATCCGTCTTTCTTTTAAATAACATCGCGGCACTCGTAGCGCAGAACCAGTTGAGTCTAGCTAAAGTAAACTACAGAAAACACTGTTCCAGCTCTCTTCCGGTTCGAGAATCAACTCCGGTGCGGATGACGCGGCGGACCTCGGCTCGCGGCCGCCCCTACAACTTCGGGACTTCCGTTACGGTCAATTTGCCGACTCTAGTTGCGCAACGCCCGGCGACACCCTAGCCGTTGCCCAGATACATCACGTGAACGTAGGTGCCTAGCCTCACGTTGTAGGCTAGATACCAGCCGTCGTGGTCTGGATCCTCGTAGATTACGACTTGATCGGAATCCCAGAGCCAATCGTTGGCGTAGCCGAGATCGTAGGGGGCCACGCTAAAGTAAAAACCGTTGAACCAGAAGCGCGACGGGCCGCCTCCGCCAAGATGCCAAACATGGCCGCGACCGAAGCCGCCGGTGAAGCGGCCATGCTCCCAGGGATGATCCATGTGGTAGTGGGGATCGTCGCGGCCGGTGTCGTGGCCGATCCACTTATCGTTGCTGTGGACGTGGGGAGCGTTGGGATGGCCGTTTTTGTCGGCAAAATTGGGATGATCGGGAGCGGGACGGGCATTGGCCCGGGCGGGGGCTGGGCCGTGGGTGGGAATGTGACCGCCGCCAACGCCGTGGGAGGGAGCGGGATGCTGGGGTGGGAGAGCATCGGCATACGTTAAGACGGAGCAAAACAAAGAAAGTGAAAGTGCTAGAAGCCCTGCGAGAGTTTTCATTCAAGCCTCCAGCCAGATTGTGCCACTGGTTGGCCTCAATTGAGGGGGAAAAATTTCGACGGCGGTTTGCAGGCTAAGAGACTTAATAGGCATGGCGATTCAGACGCCACGTCTCCATGTTATGGCTAGCCACCCCGGGGGTTAGGGGCGGCGCTTGATTTCGAGCGGCTCGACGAGCTTGAAGGTCAAGGGAGTCTCCGCGGGGAGGGTAATGTCGCGGTTGCCGGTGAGGCCGGCACCGCCAGTGCCCGCGGCCGCGCCGATGAGTCCACCGATGAGGGCGCCTTTGCCACCGCCGGCGAGGCCGCCAATCAGTGCGCCGCCACCCGCGCCGCCACCGACCATGCCGGCAGTGCGCTTACCTTTGCCGGTGCCGTTCTCGGTCGGCGCGGTGGTTTGGACGTTGTAGTCTTCATTGCGTACGGTGATGCTGGTGAGCGTGAGCGAGAGAACCGCGCCGCCCTTGAATCTTCCTGCAGGCTTGGCGTCCTTGACGATACCGGAGGCGCGGGCACCTTTTGGGATGGCGGTTTTGCCGTCGACTTCGACGGGAGCTTGAACGGTGGCGGAAAACGCCTGGCCTGGCGTGCTGATCTTGGAGCCGACGGCTTGATCGAGGACGACCGATATGACGGTGTTCGCGGGGACCATGAGCGGCTTGGGTGGAGGAGCTGGAGGGATTGGCTGCGGAGCGGCCGATTGAGCGGAACTATTTGCAGCGGTCGGCGCGGCGGCGTCTGGGGAAAACGAAGAAGATGGCGATTGCTGATCCGCTGACTTTTGGCAGCCGGGCAGGAAGACGGCGAGCGTGAAGCAGAGCGCGGAGAACTTTGCGGATAGGGCGCGATGACGATTCATTTTTTTAAATCTCCGTCGTCTAAGGCTGGGATATTTTGAAGAGCTTGACTCCACCATACTCGGATGCAAATCGAAGTCAATTCGGACAAGGAAAAAATGAGTGACACAATTCTTCGGGGTTTATGCGAGCCTTCTTAGGAACAGCGAGAAAAGCTCCTAAAGTTTATTTGTGATGCACCGATAGAGGAGATGAGTGAACGCGCTATCGTTCGTGTTTCAGGTATTTTATCGCGTCGAAGAGCACCGCGTCGCGCGACCTGCGGGCATCCGTCGTTCAGATTTCCAGCGGAGACTCCATCGACACCGAAGCCAACTCTTCGCCAACGCCGCAGGCAGCGCCTTGGGCGCCTTGCAAGACCTGTACATCGCCTTGGTCGGCAATGACGTCGCCGCTGCGGTGACCGAGGTCAGCTCCGCCATCGGCCAGGTCGGCGTCCAGCACGTTGTCTGCGGCACGGCGCGGAACGATCGTGCCGCCCTTGCCTAAGCTCGAATCAACCCCGGAAAGCGTCCCGAACTGCCGTCGAAACCGGGAAACACCGTCGTCAAGTCACTGACACCAACGTGCTTAGCCAGTACTTCACTGATCACTGACCGAAAATCAGTCCTGAGCGCCAGGTCGCGCCCTTCGTTCAACTGATGGTCGGCCAACCCCGGCCAGTTCCCATAAACGCGGCCGCCTTTAACGTCACCGCCCATCACAAACATGCAGTTGGCATGACCATGGTCGGTTCCGCGATTCCCATTCTCTTTCGCCGTGCGTCCGAATTCGCTCATGGTTACCACCACCACATCCTGCATCCGGTCGCCCATATCCTGATGAAACGCCGCCAACCCTTGCCCCAAATCTTTCAACAAGTTGGAAAGCTGGCCCTGCACGCCACCTTCATTCACGTGGTTGTCCCAACCGCCGCAATCCACAAACAAAACCTCCACACCAATCTTGGCCTTCAAAAGCTGACCGATCTGCTGAAGGTTCTGTCCCAGCCGGCTGGTCGGATACTGCGCTCCATTCTCTGGCGTGTACTTGCTAGGATCGACTTTGCGAAGCATGTCGATCGCCTCAAACGTTTCGGTCCCAGTTCCATGCAAAGCGTGATCGACAGTCTGCGCGTACATCGCCTCGAACCCGCCTTCCACAGCCGCGCCCGATCCGGCTGTTTGCGGCATCACCTTGAACTGTTTCAAATCCGGCAAAGCAATCGCCGACGCGCTGCCATGCAGCATCCGCGGCAAATTCGGCCCCATAGCCACCGCGCGAAATGGCGAAGCGTTTTCTTCCGGCACAATCTGCACGGCGCGGTTCAACCAGCCGTCTTCGGTAGCCTTCACACCTGGCGTGCCAGACTCCATAAAGTCCTGGGCGTCAAAATGTGACCGCGTAGGATCGGGCGAACCTGCAGCATGCACAATGGCCAGCTGATTCTTGTGAAACAGACGCTCCAGCGGCGCCAGGCTAGGATGCAACCCAAAAAAACCGTCCAGATCGATCGCCGCGTCGGCGCCCCCACGCCGCGGCTGCGGAATCGCAATCGTAGGCCGCAACCGATAATAATTAGGCTCCGCGAAAGGCACCACGATGTTCAACCCATCCGCCGCTCCGCGCTGGAACAACACCACAAACTGTTTCTTCCCGGTGGTAGCCGACGGAGCCGCCACGGCCCGCTGCAAGAACGCCGGCATCGCGCTCAACCCCACCATGGCGATACCGCCTTGCTTCAAGAAATATCGCCGCGAAAACTTCACCGGCCGTACACCTTCGCAACATCGATCCATCATGACAACCTCACCCTGTTCCTACTTTTCCGCTTCCGCGTTCCTTCCGAACCTTAAATCTCGCCTCCGAGGTCGACGATCAGCTATCTGCGCTGAAACTCCGGCGCACCCAACACCAGCCCCGCAACCACGCCTAAATCCACATGCCGAACCGGATCGTCCAGCTTGGCCTGCAAAACCTGCGGGCTATCCAATTGTTTCTCCAAAGTAGCCACAGTATTGGGCCCAGTCTGCCCGCCAAGGAAAAGCTGCACGGCCCGGTCCAGCGCCGCCTTGGCGTCGGTAGAAGAATCCATGCCCAACAAGGACCCTGTATCCGTTCGTGACCCGCGAACTTTATTTCCCGCCAGGGCCAGCGAATAATTCAAACGGTTCAGCAGTGCCCCGGTATTCACCCAGGCGTCCGCCCGATCCGAATATCCCGTAGGCGGCTGGCATTGATACAAAGGCTCGCCAATACGCGCGGTCCACTGCACCAGCGGCATCGGCGTGTCAACGTCCGTACCAAGCGCCCGCGCGGCGGATACCACCAACTCAAACGGTGTCTTCACCTTGGCGCGATAAGCGTCGCGCGACCAAAACTCCGGCGACCAGATCATCGTCTTCATTACCGCGCGAATATCTCCGTCGCTCGACTGGAAGGTTTGCGCCATCCGCGCCACTAGCGCCGGCGGCGGATTGTCCGAAACAAAGCGTCGCGCCAACTTTGATGAAATAAACTTGGCCGCGTTTGGATTGTGCGCCAGCAACTCAATCACTTCTTCGCCATCACGCATACCGCCCGCATGAATCTTCTTCCCCAGCACGATCTTGGGATCAGGATCATGCCAGCGCTCGTCAAACTTAAAAGTCGCGTCCACCTTCGGTTTGTCGATCGACCAGCCGGTGAAACACCGCGCCACTTCAGTCACATCCTTCTGCGTGTATCCGCCATCGACACCCAGGGTGTGCAACTCCATCAATTCGCGCCCGTAATTCTCATTCAAACCACGCGTATTCTTGTTCTGTTGCTGCGGCATCGGTGGTTGTCCAAATCGTCCCCAGTGCCCCTGCTGCCGCATGGCGCGTTCAGCAGCAGCGCGATCGGCGGCTTTCGGATCGGCGCTCAAAAAATTATCCAGATAAAAAAGCATCGCCGGGCTCTTGGCCGTATCCGTCAGCAAATCCTTAAATTTGCCGAGCGTATGCGGCCGGATCACATCGCGCTCATACGAGGTCAACAGCCAGCGATCGTCGCCCTTGGCCGCAAAAATATTAAAATGGTTGAACCAGAAGTCGTCCATGATCTGCTGCAATTGTCGCTGACTGTAAATTGCGCGCGTTACTTTGGCCATCGACAGTTCTTCCACCACGCGCTGCGGCTTCTTGCTGTCGTCCGCTATCGCCCGCGGTACTGCGTTGGGATCCACGCTAAGCATGTCGCGCTTGCCGCCAAAACCGCGCGTCGCAACGTTGGCCTGCGCATCATCCTGCTTCATCGGCGCGGCCTTCATGGAGGCCGCCGCATCCGGCTCCGCAACCTGGGTTGGCGCGGCAGGATTCACCGCGTCGTCCGTATCGGCAGCCGGCGCTTGACGATTCTGAATTTGTCCAGCCCGCGCTGGCCCTGATTGGGTTGGCACTTGCGCAGCCGGTGATTGGTTCGCACCCTGAGCCCGTCCCGGAACAGGCTGCATATCCCGTGCGACAATCGCCGCCGCGACATCCGAGCGCCGTTGCTCGCCCTGGGCCTGCTTCACTACTTGTTTTTCCGCCTGCTTCGGCTGCGGGTATTCGGCCAGCAATTGCGCCGACGACATCCGCAACGTTGGATATGTTTCCAGCCGCGCCTCAACGGCCTTGTCGTCAATCGAGTTCGGATTCAGTTGCTGCTCGATCCACTTCGCCAAACCCATCTGCCGCACCCGCTCGACGTCACCGGGCCGCGGCCCGTAAGCCAGCCTGTTTAACGCATGCAGGACAGCCTCATCCGCGCTGAGCTCCGTGATCGGCAAGCCCTTCAGCGCCGGATCCTGCTTGGGTTTCTTATCTTTACTCGGAACAGCCGGGGGAGTAGCAGCAGCCGATGGCAATGGCAGATCGACGCTCAGTGTCAAAATGCAAGCACCCGAAAGCACGATGGAAAGTACAGACTTCGCCGTAGCGAAAGCAACCGAGGGCGCCGGTGGACGTTGCTGGAACCTCATCGAATTCTCCTGCCGGGCGGCATTTTCGGAAATAAAGCCGGACTCAGAATTCCGGTCACCTAAAGAATAACCCGTATGGGAGGACGAAGTTGCGGCAATCCCACCACCGTGTCGAATCCCATCCCGGCCCATAGTACAGGTAGCTACCGATTTACCATTGGATTGACGCCGTCCGCCACTGCTCTTATTCTCATTCCTCCATTCGGCAAGGGCGCTCATGCTGATTCGCAACTTCATCTTTTGGCTGTCTACAAAACGCAGGGTGACCAACTCCATCGCCCGGCGCGGCATGCGGCAAGGCTTCGCTCGCCGGTTCGTTGCCGGCGAAACTCTGGCTGAGGCGTTGACGGCCAGCGAGGAGCTTTGTCGGCAGGGCCGGCATGTCAGTCTAAATCACCTCGGCGAAAACGTTTCCACTGAGGCTGCTGCTCGCGAGGTTTGCGCCGGCTACATCCAGATGACGGAACAACTCCATGCAAAAAATCTCATCGGGAATATTTCCATCAAGCTCACCCAGCTGGGCCTCGACCTGCACAGGGATTTATGCGCGTCGCTCGCGCTGTCCATCGCCAAGCGTGCAGCTGAACTCGGCCGCACCATCGAGATGGACATGGAAGGCAGCGTCTACACCGATGCAACGCTGGACATTTTCGAGAGCGTGCAGCGGGAAACCGGTAATGCCGGACTGGCCGTGCAGGCGTACTTGCATCGCACCGAGAAAGATTTGCTCCGGCTCGCGCCGTTGAAACCGAAGATTCGCCTGGTGAAGGGTGCCTATCGCGAACCGAAAAACATCGCTCTGCAAGGTAAGCCGGCCGTCGACGAAAATTATAAACGCCTGACGACATTGCTGCTCGAGGGCGCAACCAAGGGATCGTACTTCGCAGCGATCGCTTCGCACGACCCAGCGATGGTTGCTCACGCACAGTCTGAGGCCGCTCGCGTCAACCTTCCGAAGGATAAATATGAGCTGCAGATGATTTATGGCATTCGCCGCGACCTGCAGCAGAAGGTTCACTCCGCAGGAAACATCTTGCAGGTCTATGTGCCGTTCGGCACGGATTGGTGTCCGTACTTTATGCGGCGATTGTCGGAGCGGCCGGCGAATTGTTGGTTTGTTTTGCGGAGCTTACTTGCGGAATCGGGGGCGCGATAGCCCAGGAACGCGGTCGCTTGTCTACCAGCCCTTGAGGAGCGTCCGCTCGTAAATGAGCGCGATGCCATTTCTGACATGTACGAGTGCCAACAGACCGCAACGCTAACCCCATACGGTAGTGAGACGTAAACCCGCTGCCGGCAGCAGGGCAATACAATCCGCCTCCAATACCGCCAGGCTTCAGTAGCGCAGTAGAATCAAACCCTTGCCCACGGGATGGACATTTATGCGTTACTCGCCCCACTCTGATCGCTTCCACAGTTTTTTTAAATGTTCGACACGGTTAGTCGGTGACGTCAAAGTTGACGCTGCGATTCGGCGCGTTGTTTTTGGCCCCGTCGACGGCTTGCACCACTACGCGGTAGCCGCCTGGCGGTAGATCCTTCACCTTCACCACCATCCCCACCGGAACCAGCGGGCTGCCTTTCTGCATGAAGGCGTCGGCGGAAAGCGCGCCGGTAAACAAGACTTCCTTATTGGTGGACCGGTCAATCAAGTGGTACCCAAACGCGACTTTGGGTGGTTTGTCGGAAGCCAACAACGGGTCGTAAATCTCAGTGTATAGAAGCACGTTGTCGGTGCGCTTGAAGCGGTTGGTCGCGGAAGGAACCAGCTGCATTCCTTGAATCACCAGCGGGGTATGGTCTTCCAGCAAGACCGAGTCGAGGCCCGTCGGAATATCCGAAACCCGCGTAGCCGAATTGGTCAGCACCAGGCCGCCCAGGCTCATGCTCTTGCCGTCGTAGGAATCAATCTGCAACGGTGACTCAAATCGGCCGAAGGTGTCCGCGCCGCCGCTCAACACCACTGTGAGTTTGTAGGTCCCCGCCGCGGCATCGAACTGGTTCTGATAGCGATAGGGCGTCTGCGTGAAAGCCTTCCATTCGTCTTTGTCAAGGTCCAGATTTACAGTGTCGTTAAAGCGCGCGCCGACGCTGCCATCGGGCCGATAGGCAATTCCCAGGACGTTGATGTTGGCGTGATACTTCCCTTTTTCCTTATCGAACTTTAATGAGTCGGACGGAATCTCCATGGCCAGATTGACGCGTGCCACATTTGGCGCGGTGTAGAAGTAAGGAGCCTCCATCGCTCCATGAATCGATCCAGCCTGCGCGCCTGCGGCATGCAATTCCAATTGCTTTTCCACCGGCTTGCCGTCCAGCGGATTCTCAGGGCGCGCGTTACAGAATCCACTGCGCGACCGCACATTCAAGCCGCCGCGATTCATTTTCACTTTCAACGTGTGACAACTGCCTTCGGGCGATTCCGCGGGCACGTAGCCCAGAATGTAAAATTCATTTTGTTCCTTTGCGATGCGCCCGAGGCCACCCAGCAGATCGTTGGTATTGAAAATCGTAAAGCCACCGGTGCCGTCGGCTAGCGAGGCAAGAACTTCCTGATTGGTGGTAACCGATGGCGGCAACGGAGGAATGATGTTCCGCGATTGGTTGTAAGGATTGTTGGCGTAATTGTTGTATGGATTGTAGTTGGTCGGCGTAGTGGTAGTGCCGCCACCTTTGCCTGCCGTTCCCGTGCCGCCCGTTCCCGTGCCAGTCCCGGTGCCGCCTTTGCCGCCTCCGGTTCCGGTCCCACCCGTGCCGCCGGTTCCGGTGCCGCCGCCGGGATGCCCGCCGCCGCCGGTCCCACCCGTTCCTCCACCGCCGCCGGGATGCTGGGGGTCCGGCGTGGGGAGTGAATAAGAAGTGAGCAGTAGATGTGGCCGCGTCACCGACACGGGAGCCGCCAGCGCGACGGTTTCCGTGACCGACTGCGAAGAGGCCCGCAAATAAGCGCTAGCCCCGACGCCCGGAACACCGCCATCACTTTCGTTGCGGCTGCTGCCCCCGACTCCGGGAGACATGGTGGCCAGGCCACGCACATCGAGCGGATAGATTGCCACGTTCGATTTATTGCACGCATCGATCGTGGCCGTGAGTTCCGATCTCAGCGTGGAATCGAGCGGGAAGCCCGCGGAAAAAAGCACCAGCATCTTGCGGCCAGGGACCGAGCGCAAATTCTTGGCCAAGCTGCGCACCGCGAGCAGCATAGTACGCGCTCCATACTCCGCTTCCGCGCTGGAAATGGAGGAAAAGCCGGGAAGACCGATCGAACCGGAGCCGGCCGTGGCGTTGGACGCTACCGCGGAGCTCTTGAATCCATTGACTGCGGCGTGCAAAACATCCGCATTTGCCGTGAAGTTCTGAACGATGCGCAGCGCGCCGCCAAAATCGGCCACGGCCATCACGCGGTCTGGCCCAGCATTAGCGTCGATGAATTTTGTGGCGGCGGCCCGAGCCTGGATTTGATCGGGCGCGGCCATCGAGGAATTATCGAAAAACAGAATTAGATAACGTCTTTGGCCGTTGTTGGCTTGAATCGCGACGTCAGCACCGCTAGAAAAGCTGGATATCTGCTGCTCTTTATTGTCTTCGTAAACTTTAAACTCTTTTTGCGTCAGGTCGTGGACGTAGTCGCCTTTTTTGTCGGTCACCACGGCATCGACCAGCACGAGGTTCGACTCTTTTTTAATGATGGCTTGTGGTCCCGCCGTATCAGCCGGCGCAGCTGTAGCGGAGGTTTGCTCTTGAGAAGGACTCTGCTGTGCGCGAACTGCGGCAGCAACCAGCCAGGCCGTTGCGGCCGCGAGCACGGCGCCGAGCAACAATAACCGCCCGCTTCCAATTGTTTTCATAAAAAGCCCCCCCAAGGCTAATACGGAATTACCACGGCGCCGTTGCGCGCCGCCATCTGGGATCCTTCGCCGTCGCGCACCACCATGCGCACCAGGTACGTGCCAGGCTTCACGTCGAAGCTGGACTTCACCGTGAAGCCAGAATGATTCAGCCGATCCAAAGTCGGATCCAGCAAACGCATCTCTACAATTTTTTCGCCGCCGGTAATGAAATTACCATTTTGGTCAAATATGGCGGTAGCGAAGGTGAGATTGTCGCGGCTGCGGCCTTCTGCTTTGTGGAAGTGAATTCCTTTGACGTCCACATGAGTCAACACTGCAAGGCGCGCCTGAGTCTGATCGGTCTTGAAAAACTGCGTCTGCAGATCGATCGGCACGTCGTGGATTTCCTCCTGGGAGAAAATGGCTTCCTGGATTTCCTGCTTGGCTTCTTCGGCCGGATCTTTGACGGTGCGCGGCGCGTAGTAGCCGTGACGCGCCTGAATGGTGAATTTCTGCTTGCCTGTCAGGGACACCTTTAGAGTGTGATAGTGGCCGTCCACTTTCAGGTTTTGCGGCGAGAAACCAAGCACATACGAAAGCGGCGGCGCGACCACCGCGCGACGCAGGCCTTCGTCTAGATCATTGCGGTTATGAAAGAAAGTTCCACCGGTGCCGTCGGCCAGCTGGCTGAGAATGTCGGATTGCGCGAAATCGGCCTCGGTGCGGTACACGGCCCTGGGCCCGATCGTGGAAAAGTCCCCCGGCGATGGGTCGGCGATGTCGCCGAGGGCGCTAGAAATATACAAGCCGCGCGCGTCGATGACATTGATCACGATGTTAGCGCGATTGGCGCGATCGATCAGGTCCACACCCTCCCGAGTGGCCACCGTCACAATAAATCCGGGCGAAACAAAGACCATCACCCGCTGCCCGGGCATTGCGGAAAGACGCCGCATGGCCTCTTCCACATGGCGGTAGACGTAATCGGTTTGAGCGTCGCCAATATCTGCGGTGTGCTGCGCCGCCGCCTCGGCTAAGGACTGCGCAACTACGGTCGTCATCGTACCCCCAGAGCACGTGATCAGGTCTTGGGTTGCGACGGCTAGCGCCTGTGTGTCGCGAAAATTTACGATGCGATCCGCCTGGTAGTAACTGATATCCGGACATTCGTGAACGCCGGGCGCCGTGGACAACGGACGCGGCAGAATATGCAACAGGGAGTTCTGGAGCTGTTCGCGATCGGAAGTAAACTCCTGCGTGAATTGCCCGGAAGTGGTGTAGATGCCAACGCGATCGGACGCCTCCAGCGAACCAAACAAGTGCGCAGCCGCGGCGCGTACCGAAACCGTATCTTGGGTGGACATATTCGTATCGTCGAAAACGACCGAGACAAATCGTTGGGGCAGAGTGGCCACCGCAGGCTCTGCGCCTGGGGCTTCACCGGGCGCCGTTGCCGGGGCCGCCGGCACGATGGCATGCGAAGCAGGCGTTTCCACGCTGAAGTTGGAAATGGCCTGCGGCTTGCGATTGTCGAGCAGCTGAAAATCTTCCTTTTTCAGATTGGTGACTACGTTGCCCTGCGCATCGCGCACCACCACGCGCACCTGAACCAGGTTCACGCGAACTTTGAAGGTTGGGGCGGTGTCGCGACTGGAAACTTCGGCGCCTGCGGGACTGCTGCCGGTGGCGTTAGCTGGCTGGGGTGACGGAGCGGGGGGAGCGGCTGGCGCCGTATCCGTTTTAGGAGTGGCGCTCGGATCGGGCGGGGTCTGAGCGCTTAACGAGACCGCGAAAAACACTAGCCCAAGGGTCAGGAAAAAACTAATGGCGCGCCGATCCAATCGCATTTCCAGAGAACGCCCCATGCGTTCCTTTCTTGCCTTTGCCGTTTTTGCCCTTGGGCTTGGCAACACAGAGCAAGGGAACTACTCGACCTGGACCAGTACTGCGACTATACGCTGGCATTTATTCTTGTGTCCAGATACCGGCCGATTCGGTTTTTGCCCGAAAAGCCTGCAGCGACCACACTTCCTGGGCTTCCTGCCGTCGCAAGACGCAACGTTCGCCGTTGTTAAAGAGCACGCGGAAATACGTTGACCCGGGCGAATACCAGCGATCCTCGACGGCCGCAACCGCGATCCATTGACCGTCGACAAATACGCGCAACGGCCGCTCATCGCCTTTGTAACCCGCATAGCATTCCGCGCGAACAAGTTTGTCAGCCATGCGCCTGCGCTGCCTTGCGGCGCGTCTCGGCTAATTCCGCATTCCATGCGGCGCCGAGAAAAATGATTACCGTCGACAGCTGCAGCCACAGCAGCAGTCCGATCACCGCTGCCAGCCCGCCGTAGACGACGTTATACGGCACCCTGCGAACGTAAAACCCGAAGCCGATGTCGGCCACCCACCACAGCAGCGTAGCAACGATGGCTCCGGGAAGCACGTTGCGCAAACTGGATTCCTTCGGCCGGGCCACCCGGTAAATCACCGTCAATGCCACCGTGGCCAGAAAAATCGCGGTGGCGTGAAAGAAAAATGCCCACAGCGCCTGGACGGCACTGCTCTTGTCGAGTTCCTCGGCGAGCCAATGCCGTAAGGGTCTGCCGAACACTCCCAGAATCGCCGCAATCAACAACGGCGCGATGGTTACCAGAAGCAACAGCAGACTGCGCAACTGGCGTTGCAGGAAGCTTGGACGGCCACGATCTCCGTAAATCATCTGGACGCCTTCCATCAACAGACGCATCACTTGCGTGCCCGCCAGCAGCGTGCCGCCCCAACCGACCAAGGCCCATTTCCAGGCTTCCGGTCCGCGCTTGACCAGGAATTCCGACACGATTTGCTGGCTGCCGGGAGGCAGAAGGCGGGTCAGGTCGTAGATCATGTCGAAGAGGTTGGTACGGTTTCCGAGCGGGCTGGTGGCGAAACTAACGGCAATCAGCAGTGTGGGGAAAAATGCGAGAAACAAATTGTAAGCGACTGCCTGCGAAATCATGCTGCACCGCGGAAATACGCGGCCGAACATGCTGAGGGCGCGCTTGGAAAGAGCGGCGGAGGCAATCATGGGTGGGGGCATTATACCCGGCGAACCGAGTTTCCGGATTAACCTCGCGGGACACCAAAGTCCAAACACCTTCGCCCAGCACCCGTCGGGTTATATACGCGCTGGGCTTTAGCCCGGAGTACCGGCTAAGACTCAGGAAACCGATTTGGCGCTTCAGACCAGCGCCGCCGCGACAAAAATTGTGCGAGTGCCCCGACCGCAATCGCCGTGAGCAGCAACACAATCGGGTCGATGGGGTGGCGATACCGGAGCGAAGTGTGCGTGACGTAATACAAAAACGGAAAAATCAAGGGGAACACACCTAGCGGAAACGCATAAATACTGTGCCGCCGGACCAACACCACCATGCCGCAAAGCGCGCCGATCCCGGATAAAGTGGCGCACAGAATCACGCCGCGAACCAGCCAGGAATCCGCGGCGAGGAATTTGTCGAACGGATGCGAAATCCCTCCCCAGAAGGCCACCCATCTTTCGCCAGTCAGAATCAGTTCGATCCGTGGATGGGTCCGAATGAAGCTGGTGGCTTTGCGCATCTCTTCCTGCATGAAGGCGGTTTCTCCCATACGGAAATAACGCACCGTCTCGCGGTCCTTGGTGATCGGCCCCGGAAAACGCACGTGCTTGTCGTCGTAATTCTCATTGTTTCCGATATACAGCTCGAGTGGAAAATTCGAGCGCAGCGGAACAAAATGATTGAACACCACGAAATTGCGAACCGTCCACGGCACGCAGCACAGGATGGCCAGGCCCAGCGCCGTGGCAGGTCTGTTCATCCAGCGCCAGTCCCTTGATCGCGATTCACGGATCAACCAAGCGCGGTAAGCCGCCCAACCCAACAGGAACGGCAGCAGTGAGCCGAGCGAGGGATTGGTCATCAAAGTAAAGCCCCACAGCAATCCGTACGCGCACCAGTCACGCAGGCGTTGGGAGTCAGCCAGCTTGAGTGTCGCCCACAGAAGCGTCGCGGCCAGCAATGCCGCGAGCGAGGTATCCCAGATCCACTCGAACGGGGTCATGATCGCGTTGGGAACCAGCGCCCAGAGCCACGCCGCCCCAGCGGCAACGCCCACGCCAGCCACCCGCTTGCCAACATAAAAAATAGGCACGCACACAGCCGCGGAAAAAAGGATGTTCAGAAATACCAAAAAGAAAAACGATTGCACCGTGAAAACGCCGAAAATTTTGAACACCGCAACCACCAGCAGCGGATACACCGGCGTCAACCACGCAGTCGGGCCGGTCGGACGGCCAAACGGGTTGCTGAATCCACTTCCCGCAGCAATCGACCGCGCGATGCTACCGGTTTCCTGTTCAAACGGAGCCGTAGCCAGGGCAGTGTCGGGAATTTTCCGCGCCTGGTCCCAAGCGAAAGCCAACCGCGCTCCCACCGCGACCACAACGATCAGCAATAAAGAGGTTGCTACCTTTTGCAAGGCCGTCGCCACGCCGAGGATTTCCCTAAGAGCACGCATCAGGTTCGCTCAAACGCGGAAGCGAAGTCCAGAAGGACTTTCGATGCAGAGCCGGAGGCTACCCACTCTGTGTGTCCGATTCCGCGACCTGCCGTCCCAAGAACGGTCGTTTCTCTGCAGCGATCGTTAAGAAACATCGTCGTTATCTCCCGATTCCACAAGGGTTTGTGAATTTTTCAAGAATCGGAAGGCGGCATGCTGACGTTTCCAGGGTGTAGACGTCCTACATGTAGGATGTAGGCTCTCTACCTCCTGGGAGGATCGACTTGCCCCCACGTTACCAGAACCGCATCGAGCTTCTGCAAGGCACTCTCGACCTCTTGGTCCTGCAGACTCTTCGCTGGGGACCGCAGCACGGCTACGGCATCAGCCAGGCCATCCGTCTGAATTCCGGCGACATCCTGCAGGTGGACACCGGCTCGCTCTATCCCGCGTTGCATCGCCTAGAACGGCAGAAGTGGATTGCGGCCGACTGGAAGCTTTCCGAAAACAAGCAACGCGTCCGCGTCTATCGCCTCACCGCCGCCGGTAAGAAGCGTCTAGTGTCGGAGCGTTCCCGCTGGGCGCAACTTTCCGACGCCATCGCCGGCGTCCTGGAGCCCGCAAAGAAGGAGAGCGAAGCATGAAGCTCCCTTTCCGGCGCGACCGGCAGCAGCGCCTCGAACAAGAAATCGATAGCCATTTGGAACTGGCCAAACGCGATCGCCTGGACCGCGGGGAATCCGCGCAAGAAGCGGCCGCAGCCGCCCGCCGCGAGTTCGGCAATGTCGCGCTGGTGCAACACCTGACGCGCGATCAATGGGGCTGGGTCTGGATCGAAGAATTGCTGCAAGACCTGCGCTGCGGCGCCCGCTCGCTGCGAAAAAATCCCGGTTTCACCGCCATCGCCATTCTCACCCTCGCCCTCGGCATCGGCGCGAATACCTCGCTTTTCTCCGTAGTTAATGGGGTGCTCCTCACTCCTCTCCCCTACCCGCATTCCGAGCAACTGATCGCGCTTCACGAAAGCAAGCCCAATTTTAAAAATGGTTCGGTCTCCTACCCCAATTTCCGCGACTGGCAAAAAGACAATCACTCCTTTTCCGCCATGGCCGTCACGCGTAGATTTACCTTCGGCCTCACCGGCCTGGGCGAAGCCGAGCAAGTCCGGGTTCGATTCGTTTCCTCGGATTTCTTCTCCGTAGTCGGCGTGAATCCCATGCTGGGCCGCACCTTTGCTTCCGGCGAAGACCAGATCGGCGCGGAGCCAGTTGCCATGATTAGCGCCGGCTTCTGGAAACGTAAATTCGGCGGCTCGTCCGATGTGCTCGGAAAAACTGTGAACCTCGACGGCAAAGCCCACACCATCGTTGGCGTAATTCCCGCCGGCTTCGACCTGTTGTTGCAAAGCGTCCGCACGCCGGATATCTACGTCCCGATTGGACAGTGGAGCAACCCGCTGCTCACTCAACGGGGAGCCGGACTCGGAATTCACGCCGTTGCGCGCCTCAAACCCGGCGTCACGATCGAGCAAGCGACCGCGGAGATGGAACGCGTCACCAGCAGCTTGGCGCAAGCTTTTCCCGACACCGACAAGGGCATCGGCGCTAGTCTCATTCCCCTGCGAAAAGAAGTACTGGGCGATGTGCAACCGATTCTACTCATTTTGCTGGGCGCGGTCGGATTCGTGCTCCTGATCGCCTGCGTTAATGTCGCCAACCTATCGCTGGCCCGCTCGACTGCCCGTACGCGGGAATTTGCCATTCGCGGCGCCCTCGGCGCCGGCCAAGGCCGCCTAGTCAGGCAAATGCTCACCGAAAGTGTTCTGCTGGCGTTGGCTGGCGGAACACTCGGAGTGCTCCTCGCGCAATTTGCAACGCAAGCTGCCCTTCGTGTACTGCCGTCGCAACTTCCGCGCGCGGCCGATATTCGCATCGACGCCCGCGTGTTGCTGTTCACCCTAATAGTTTCACTGGTCGCAGGAATTCTCTTCGGGCTTGCCCCAGCTCTTCAGACTTCGCAACCGCGCTTGAACGAAACGCTGAAAGAAAGCGCCCGCGGCGGAAGTGGCACGCGCCACCGCGCGCAAGGTCTGTTTGTGGTTATCGAGATGGCTATGGCGCTGGTGCTTCTGGTCGGCGCAGGCCTGACCATCCGAAGTCTATTAGGGCTGTGGAGGGTTGACCCAGGATTTCGCCCGAACAACGTTTTAACTTTCGCGGTGTCATTCCCGCCATCATTCATCAACGCTCCGCCTGCCACCATCCGCGCGTATGTCCGCGACCTCGACGTCAAATTCGCGGCGACGCCGGGTGTCGAGGCCGCTTCGCAGTCCTGGGGCGCCTTCCCCATGTGGACCGATGACGAGCAGCTTTTCTGGATTGATGGGCAGCCCAAACCCACCAACGAAAATGACATGAAGTGGGCGCTCAGCTACGTAGTCCAGCCCGACTATCTCAAGGTCATGGGTATTCCGCTCGAACGCGGACGCTTCTTCAGCGTGCATGACGACGAGCATTCGCCATTCGTAGCTGTGGTGGACGACGTCTTCGCGCGGAAATATTTCGGTGACGTAGAAGCGGTGGGCAAGCGCATTCGCCTGGATCGCGACGATCTCGGTGGCAACACCCTGGTGCAAATCGTAGGGGTAGTGGGGCACGTGCACCAATGGGGTCTGGGCTCCGACCGCACCCAAGAACTACGTGCCCAGATGTACCTGCACTGTACGCAGATGCCGGATGACTACATTGCTATGGTGCCGGGCGGCGGCGGAACATTCCTGGTCGTGCGCAGCACCGACCGAGCGCCGCACCTACTCGAATCCCTGCGCCAAACCAATCGCCAAATGAACGGCGAGCAAGTGATCTACGATCCAGAATCCATGAACGACATTATTTCCGGAACGCTGGCGTCGCGCCGTTTCTCCACGATCCTGCTCGGAGTCTTCGCCGCATTAGCGTTGCTGCTCTCCAGCATCGGCATCTACGGCGTGATCTCCTATCTGGTCGGCCAGCGCACCCGCGAGATCGGCCTGCGTATGGCACTGGGCGCCAGCCACACTGGCGTATTCCGTATGGTGCTGCGCGAAGGCGCAAAGCTGGCGGGAATCGGTGTCGTCATCGGCTTCGGCGCATCGCTAACGCTGACCCGACTAATCACCAGCATGCTCTACGATGTGAGCCCCACCGACCCGTTAACGTTCATTGCCGTAGCCGTCCTCCTGACGCTGGTGGCGGTAGCTGCCTGCTACATCCCAGCCCGGCGCGCCATGCGCGTCGATCCCATGGTTGCCCTGCGTTATGAGTGACCTTCATCCAGCCAATGTCAGGGCGCGCTTCAGCGCCACCCACTCGATCAAGGAGCACGATCCACAATGACCTTCGGCCGCGACGAACATAAACAAGAAGATCTCGAGGAGGAAATCAAGACCCACCTGCAACTCGCTGCCCAAGACCGCATCGACCGCGGCGAATCCTCCGGCCAGGCCACGAACTCCGCCCGCCGTGAATTCGGCAACGTCGCCCTGGTCGAAAATGTCACTCGCGAACAATGGGCGGGCGCATGGCTAGAAGACTTGCTGCTGGATCTGCGCCATGGCGCGCGCCTGCTGCGACGCAATCCCGGATTCACCCTCATCGCGGTGCTCACGCTGGCTCTCGGTATCGGCGCAAACACCGCCATCTTCAGCCTGGTGAACGGCATCCTCCTCCGCGCGTTACCCTATTCCCATCCCGAGCAACTGGTCGGCATAACCGGCTTCTATCCCAAAGGCGGTCTAACCGCCCTGCGCGAACGATCGCAAACCATGGATGTAGCGGGTTACGTCGAAGGCTACCAATTTAATCTCACCGGCCTGGGAGACCCGATCCGCCTGAACGGCACAGTAGTCTCCGCAAATCTTTTTTCCGTTCTGGGGGCCAGCTCCGCCCTAGGAAGAAACTTCCACGCCGGCGAAGATCTCGCTGGTCAAAGCAATTTGGTAATTCTCAGCCAATCCCTCTGGCGGCAGCGTTTCGCCTCCAACCCCAACATCATCGGCACCTCGATCCGGCTCGACGGCGTGCAACGTCAGATCGTCGGCGTAATGTCGCGCGATTTCCTCTTCCCGTCGTCGCAGTCCGAACTGTGGGTCCCGCTCGACATCGATTCGCGCAACCCGCATACCTACTGGGGCGGCGATTTCATGCCGGCGATCGGGCGCCTGCGCCCCGGTGCCACCCTTGAACAAGCCGCCGTCGAAATCCACCTGTTGCAATCGCAGATCGCCGAACTGTTCCCCTGGCCCATGCCCAAGACCTGGAATGCGGGTATCACTGCCGTATCTTTACAAACTGGCCTGGTCAGCGATATCCGCGACCGCCTGCTGATCCTGCTCGTAGCCGTAACCCTGGTCCTGCTAATCGCCTGCGCTAACGTCGCCAACCTCACGCTCTCCCGCGCGTCCATTCGCGAAAAAGAAATCGCGATTCGCATTTCCATGGGCGCAGGCCGTTACCGTATCGTACGCCAGCTAATCACTGAAAGTTTACTCATGGCCGCCGAAGGCGGCATTCTCGGCCTGCTCCTTGCCCGAGCCGGATTGTCCCTGCTCCTCTCCACTCTTCCAGCGGACACGCCGCGTCTCAGCGATGTCACCATGAATTGGCAGGTTCTGCTCTTCACCGCCGTTCTGGTGATCCTCACGGGCATCATCTCCGGCCTCGCACCGGCATTCCAATCCTCGCGCACCGAGCTGACCGGCTCGCTAAAAGCCGGCGGCCGCGGCGCTACCCTTCCCGCTGGGCGTCGCGTGCGCAGCATCCTGGTCGTCGGCGAACTCGCTCTGGCGGTATTGCTGGTCTGCGCCGCAGGTCTGTTAATCCGCAGCCTCTGGGCGCTAGTGCACGTCAATCCCGGCTTTGACTCCGACAACGTACTGACCGCTCGCGTAACTCCTAACCAAACCTTCTGCAACGAACCCGGCCGCTGTTTTTCCTTCTACCACGATCTGCTCGGCGGAGTTCGCACTCAGCCCGGTGTCAGCGAGGCCGCAATGGTAAGCACTCTCCCGCTCGATGGGCGCCTCATCAAACGCTCCGTAGACGTCCAAGACTATTTGCCCAGCAACGATAAGCCGTCCCCACTTTTCTGGTTGAACGCAGTCTCCCCCGGATACTTCAGCACCATGCACATAACGCTTTTGCGCGGCCGCGAATTCACTGAAGCCGACGCCTCCGGCCATCCCCTGACTGCCATCATCAGCGCGCAAACCGCACGCCGTTTCTGGCCGGGCCAAGACGCAGTCGGGAAACATCTCCGCCTGATTGATCAGGGCGATTGGTGCACCATCATCGGTGTGGCTTCCGACGTTCGTAGTTTCGATCTGCGCCAGAACGTCCCCGACTGGATGGATGGCATGGTCTACGTCCCCTACGGGCCCGGTGCGACGCGTGAAAACGGCAGCGTCCCCGCCGAAATGACGCTGGTCATTCGCTCCGCCAGCGCCGCACCCCGACTCGAGCAATCGCTGCGCACCCTAGCTGCGTCGCTAAACCCGGAAGCGCTAGTAAGTGAAGTGAAGACCATGCCGACGATCCTCACCGAGGCAGCCTCCGCGCCACGTTCGATCACTTCCCTGTTCGCCGCATTTGCCGGTCTGGCGCTAATTCTCGGAGTGATCGGAATCTACGGCGTGATCTCCTTCTTCGTAGGCCAGCGCACCCGCGAGATTGGCATACGCATAGCGCTAGGCGCGCAGCGCCGCGATGTCCTCCAACTCGTCGTAACGGAGGGCCTAACGCTAACGTTGACCGGAATCGTAACAGGCCTGGTCGCCGCCTTGGCCCTGACCCGCTTCTTAGCCACACAACTCTACGGCGTAAGCCCCACCGACCCGCTAGACTTCGCCACCGTAGCCGTCCTGTTCACCGCGGTAGCCTTGGCCGCGTGCTACATCCCGGCCCGCCGCGCCATGCAAGTCGACCCGCTCGTAGCCCTCCGCTATGAATAACAAAACCCATCGACGCAAACCCGCGGCAAGCCAAAACTTTGCAGGGGCACAGCACTGGTTTACCCTGAGCTTCGAAGGGTGGGCCCGATCTCGGCAAGCCCGCTGCGCGAGGCCGAGCCCCGCTGGTTCGGGTCCGGTGTCAACCACGGCGCCACTTAATCGAACCACGGAGCACCGTCCATGAAACTCCCATGGTCGCGCAAATCCCGCCAACAACAACTAAACCAAGAACTCCGCGCCCACCTGGAAATGTCAGCCCGAGAGCGCATCACTCAAGGCGCCACCCCAGATGAAGCCGCCCGGGCCGCCCGCCGCGAATTTGGCAATTTAGCGCTAGTCGAAACCATCACCCGCGACCAATGGACCTGGACCTGGCTAACCAACCTGACCCAAGATTTCCGCTACGCCGCCCGCACCCTCCGCAAAAATCCCGGCTTCACCATAATCGCCGTTCTAACCCTAGCCCTAGGCATCGGCGCCAACACCGCGATCTTCTCCGTGGTAAACGCCGTAATTCTCCACCCGCTGCCCTTCCCAAAGGTCTCGCGACTCCTCGACCTCTGCGCACGCAGCAGCCTGTTTGACTTCACCCACCTGGGCGTTTCTCTACCCGATCTCGATGACGTCCGCAAATCCTCAACAACGTTAGCCGCAATCTCGCCCTACCAATACACCTCCCACGAACTAGTCGCCGACGGCAAACCCGATCGCATCGAAAGCGCCGACATCTCCGAAGATTTCTTCCCGCTTCTAGGCATCCAACCTTTATACGGCCGATCTTTCACAAAGTCCGACATGCAAGCAGGTGCGCGGGTCGTGATCCTCGGTAATCGGCTGTGGCGCGAAAGATTCGCTGGCGACAAAGCCGCAATCGGAAAATCCATCTTGCTCGATGACCAGCCGAACACGATCATTGGCGTAATGCCGGACCTGCCGCAACTGGACTTCGCCACCGACTCTCAGCTTTGGGCTCCTTTCGCGCCCGCCGCGGAACAATCCGCAGCACGCCAAACCCACGGTTTCTCGGTGCTCGCCGCGCTGAATCCCCGCGCCACGATCGAACAAGCCCAAAGAGAACTCGACACCATCGCCGCGCGCTTGGCCGCCAGCTATCCCGATGCCGACAAAGGCTGGAGTCTGCACGCAACTTCCTTCAGAACCTTTCTGCTAGGTGACGTCAGCCCGTTGCTGATTCTCTTCGGCGCCGTCGGATTCGTCCTGCTCATCGCCTGCGCTAACGTAAGCAATTTAGTTCTATCGCGCGGCTGGGCCCGCCGCCGCGAATTCGCGATCCGCTCCGCCATCGACGCCACCTGCGGCGCGCTGCTGCGCCAACAACTGGTCGAAAGTTTGCTGGTCGCGTTGCTTGGCGGCGCCTGCGCTTTCCTGATCGCCATATGGACCATGGATAGCCTCCGTGCCCTCCTGCCACCTGACATGCCCCGCCTCGACAACATCCGCATCGAAAGCAGCGTAGGCATTTTCGCGCTAGCCGTTTCCGTTCTTGCGGCGCTTCTCTCCGGTCTCGCACCGGCATTACTCAGTACCCGCGACAACGTCGGACTCGCCATCAAACAGAGCACCGCAATTTCGGGAACCCGCGCCTCCGGAAGCAGCGGTCACAATTTCCTGCGTCACTTTCTAGTCGTCGCCGAAGTAGCCCTCGCCGTAGTTCTCGTGATTGGCGCGACGCTGGCCCTCCAAAGTTTCGCGCGATTGCTCCGCAACGATCCCGGCTTTCGCCCCGACCACCTGGTGACCATGCACCTCGAATTCCCACGATTTCGATTTGCTAAGCCGGAGCAAACCACCGATTTCGTCCAGCAAGTCCTCGACAATACACGCGCGGTTCCCGGCGTCCAATCCGCCTCTGCGGGCATGGTCTGTCCTCTGGGCGATTTCGTATCCGAGTCCAAGTTCCGCACCGAGCAATCCGCGAAGGATCCCAGTTCAGACGATCAAATGGTCCGCGATAACCAGGTCGCCCCCGATTTCTTTCGCACCGTCGGTCTTCCGCTACTGGCCGGCCGCGACTTCGACCACGGTGACACGCGCAATGCGCCGCGAGTTTTTATCGTCAACGAAGCCTTTGCCCGCAAAGTCTTCGGCACGCTCGACGTAATCGGAAAGCGCTTGTCCGACGACAAAGAATCCGGTCATGACATTTGGGGCGAAATCGTAGGAATCACCGGCAACATTCGTGAAGCGCGCGCGGGCGATGAACCCGTGAAGCCCGAGATTTACACGCCATTTTCACAAGCCCGTAGCGCCGATGGCATTTTCCTGGTCGTGCGTACGCAGCCCAATCCACTCGCGGTCGTCTCCGCCATCCAAGGCCGCATCTGGACTCTCGACAAAAATCGCCCGGTCAGCGCAGTCAAAACCATGGACAAGCAAATCGCGGAAAACAACGCCACGCCGAAATCCCAGAGCGTGTTGCTCGGCATCTTCGGCGCACTCGGCTTCGTTCTCGCACTGGTTGGTGTCTACGGTGTAATGTCTTATCTGGTCTCGCAACAAACTCGCGAAATCGGCATCCGTATGGCACTGGGCGCTGCACCCAACCAAGTTCTTCGCCTGGTAGTCTCCCACGGACTAAAACTCACGCTACTGGGGGTAGGAATCGGCCTCGGAACCGCGCTGGCCCTGACGCGTTTCCTCCGAAGCCTACTCTTCGGCATAAGCCCCACCGACCCGCCAACCTTCGCCACCGTTGCCGTCACGCTCACACTTGTCGCGGTCGCCGCCTGCTGCATCCCCGCCCGGCGAGCCATGACCGTCGACCCAATGGTCGCCTTACGCCACGACTGAGGGCGCCCGCCGGCACCTCTCAGCGCCAGACGCGCCTCCTTGTGTCCCCGGCCGGAACGCGCTAAACTCTGGTTACAGTGTTCCTCCAGGGAACAGGGCCCTAGCAGCGTCCCCGGTAATTCAAGGTGTAAGTCATGTTGAGTGTCCTCAAGCGACTCTGGCGTCAGCAATCCGGTCAGGATGCGGCTGAATACGCGCTCCTCATCGTAGGAATTGGCTTGGTTATCGTCGCTGCGCTCTATGCTTTCAGCGGTTCCACAAGTCACAGCTTTGGCTCGGCCACCAATACCGTGATTGGCGGCTCTGCCAGTTCGGGTGGTGGCGGCGGGAGCGGTGGTGGCGGCAGCACCGGAAGTGGCGGCACCGGAGGCAGTGGCGGCGGCCAAGGCAGTGGCGGCAGCGGCGGGGGCAGCGGCAGTGGCGGCTCGGGTGGCTCTGGTGGAAGCGGCGGTAGCGGCGGCTCTGGCGGAAGCGGCGGCAGTGGTGGCAGCACTGGCGGTGGCGCACCGCCTCCTCCGAAGCCTTCTGGCCCATAGATCCGAGAGATCCGAATTCGGTAATATTATGCCTATCTTTCGGAGTGCTTCTGCAGGGATTCGCGGCGTTTCGGTCATAGGTGATTAGTCGAGCGAGTTTAGTCCCCAAGCGTTTCTGTCCGGACCTCTCCCGTAAGCACTCTATTTGACTCGCCCTGAAACTAATGGCCTGCCCGTCGTATCTAACTAGCGATGGGCAGGCGGATTGAACTCGACGCGCTACGCGGACTGATGCTGGTATGGATCACTCTGACCCACCTCCCCACCGCCGCCAGCGCCTACGTCAACCAGCCGTTCGGCTTCGTTTCCGCTGCAGAAGGCTTCATCTTCCTGTCAGCGCTGTTCACCGGCCGTATCTATTACCGCATGGCCCAACACGATGGCTACCGGCCGATGACCTTGAAATTGTGGTCTCGGACGGTGCGGCTCTACGGCTATCACGCGCTTTTACTGGCGTTCGTGTTCCTGGTTGCGGTGCCCATCGCCGCCCGCGGCAACCGTCCGGGTTTGCACAATCTGCTCGACTTCTATTTCATGGTCGGCGCCAAGCAATCCATTTCCGAAGCCGCGCTGCTGATCTATCGCCCTCCGCTTTTGGACATCCTGCCGCTGTACATCATTTTTCTGGTGTTCACTTCCGCCGCCCTTTTGCTTTCGCGGCGAATCGGCTGGAGACCGATTTTGCTGGCGGCTCTGGCGGTCTGGATGCTCGCCCAATTTGGTTTCCGCCAACACGAGCATGCGTTTATGAGCAAGATCGTGCCGACGCGTATACCGCTGAATGAAATGGGCTCGTTCGATCTGTGGGCCTGGCAATTCCTGTGGATCGCAGGGATCTGGCTGGGCGTATGCTGGGGACAAGGCAATCTGCCCATCGAGAAATGGGCCAGACGCATCGCAATTCCCGCATTCATCATTGTGGGGCCACTCTTTGCATTGCGCCGCGCGCTCGAACATGGCGTCGAACTTGGTCCTTACGAGTTCCTGTTCGACAAGTGGCATTTAGGACCAATCCGGCTGCTGAACTTTATAGCGGTCGCCGCGATTCTCATCATGGCGCAGTCGGTGCTGAAGCCGTTGGCAGTCCGCCCGCTGGTCTTGATGGGACAGTCGTCGCTGCAGGTATTTTGCGTGCACCTGCTGTTTTGCTTCGCGGGGCTGACGCTGCTTGGCAATGCGTCGATGTTGAGCACTTCGAGGCAGTTGGCCTTGCTGGCGGCTACCTTCACCGCGATGCTGCTAACCGCCAAGTTGTTCTCAAAGAGCGAAGCCAAGCAGGAGCGGCAACCGAAGACCGAGGCGCCGATCGGAGCGGCGGCCACGGTACAAGAACCTGTCAGCGAACCGGTGCGCCCCGTTGCCGGTCCCATGCCTGCCGCCGCGACGGCTCCTGGGGATTGATTCCTTGGTCGTTTCCGCACGGCGTTTCGCCCCGAAAAACTCGGCGTTGGTCGGGATCTAGTTAACCGTTTGTGTCCTCCCCGCCAATTCCTGTGGAATACCCAGCCGGCTGAAATTTTGCTCCGCTTGTTAACTTATGCGTTGTTGCTCATTCTCGTTTTTAATGCTTTGGTACGTCTCTTCGGCGCTATATCTAGACGCTTGTTCCAGTAATCAATACAATGCCGCTGCGCTCATCCAGGGAAGTCAGTGGTGAGAGCGCTAAAAGCAAAGTTGGCTGAACTCTTGTCGACATAAGACAGGAAATCACGCATACATCGACGATAGGCAATGGGCACCGTTGCAGATCGTGCGTGAAGGTATGCATATGCGCTTCGCGCGATGCAGTAGTTGTGTGCGGTCGCGTGGCTACGTTCCTGCTGTGGGTGCGCATGTCCGGGGCCGAATGTGTTCCAGGTGCGCGTGAATACTCAGCAGAGCGTGCGCCGCGATCGAATTTTGCATGAATTCATCGAAAGCGAGAACTTTGCCGGGACGTACTGGGAAGAAGGACAGGGGCCACTCACACCAAATTCATAAATCTTGGTGGTTTCCGCATGGGGGAGGAAACCTGCCTAAGAAAATAGCGGGGTTACCCATCGGGTCTGGACTGGCAACGATTTATCCTCTCGAGTTATTTTATCGTTCTCGTAATCATCCTTTCCGGTTGCGGCGGCGGTTCAACGGGCAGCCAATCTCCGTTTGAACAACTAGCAGGATTTCAGATAACGCCGGGCGCCGTGCTTTTGGAGGCTGGAGCGAGCGCGCAATTTATTACTACCGGAAATAGCGGGGCGCTGGTGAACCTCGCCTGGAAGGTGAACGGTGTAACCGGAGGATCGGCTGCATCCAGGGACGATCACGGAGTCGGGCATTTACACGGCGCCGGCGTCGATTCCCGCAGGGGCGGTGGCAATTACGGCCACCAATACGGTGACGAACGCGACAACCAGTCCGGCACAGGTGACGTTTTTTCTCCGGCAACCTTCGCGAGCGGTTCGGTCTCGCAGTCAAATAATCCACAGGTAGCGCGAGACTCTGAGACATCCCCTGGGGGGCCATAGACAACATGCGAACCGGAAATCGGTCAAGTTGCACTTTCCCCTTCGCCTGGAGCGCGATGCCAGAACCTGCGCGTACAATAGGGGCAGGCTCAATTTACCGACGGGGCTTGAGGGGCGATGATTCGACAAACGCTGATGCTTGCGATGGTCCTGGTTGGCGCCTGGATTGGCATCGCTGCTGGTGCGGGCGAGAAAGTGGTGTGGAAGCCGGTGGAGTTTGCGATTGTGCGGTATAACGACGATGCGCCGGCTTCGTGGAACATGTACCACGGGGAGAAGAAAGGGGTGGTGCTGCTGAGGTTGTGGAGGCGGTATTTGCTGGTAAACACACTGGAGCAGGAGGTTTACGAGCTGGACCCGGATAAGGTGAAGGCGCAGGGACAGAATGTGGAATGGTCGCCATCGGATGTTCCAGCGGAGCCGATTGAGACTTCGGAGTGGAAAGCGCGAGATGTGGGGCCGATGCGGCGCGTGAAGTTTAGGTTTGGCAAGACCGGGAATTTTTTGGATATTCAGTTGCCGCTGTTGATCAATGGAAAACCGGCATACTAACAGAGGTTCGCAGGCGAACGATATTGAAGTAAGGAAAGGTCGCGCTGAAGCGCGCCCCATTTCGGCGATATAGGGCCGGGGTCAGCGGCGGTAGACGCCGTAGTACCAGGGGATGCCCAGGGCGCCGGGTTCTACGGCTACTTCTACGAAATCGCCGTCGTGGAAGCGGTCGAAGTCGTCTACGTCTACGGCCAGGCGTTCGAAATGCTGGCCAGGGCGCCAGGAACGCACGAGCAGGCGGCGGCTCCCGCGCACGATTCCCTTCATATTGAACCGGCCTTCTACTACCGTCGGGTAGTAGACGATGTTTCTTGCGTCGTCCAGGCGGCCGTTAACGAACAGCGTTGCGGCCAGAATCCATGGTAGCGGGATGAAGCCGGAGTAGATGCGTTTCAGGATTTCGATTTCCTGGCGATTGCGGGCCCGACGTTCGAGGATCACGGCGAGGAATAACACTGCGAAGAAAATCAGACCGAAGAAGATCAGCATCAGGTCAATGTCGAGCGGCGGATAGATCTGGCTGACGTAAGGAAACGCCAGCGAACCGAGAAGAAAGATGGCAGTGCGGAAGACCAGCCTGCGGCGGAACATCAGCTCGGCGGCCGCTGAGGTCAGACCGCACGAGGGGCATTGATCGGTGGCTCGTTCGGAACCGCAATCCAGGCAACGTGTCATGGCAAGTGGTGGGCCGCGAAACGGCCAAAATAGCTGGCGACCATGCGACGGTCAACTTCTAATTGCACGCGAAAGTGTTTCCTTTAGAAACGGACGTATCCTGCGAGCGCTCCCGGATCGGCGTTCGTCGAAACATCGACGTTCGCAGTCAAGCGCCGTCGAACGGAAATGGCGTACGTAACTGGGATAGCTGACGCTTCCAGTATAAGACCAGTCAGGAAAGATTGGAGGAAAGCGAGGAGAGCAGCTCGCGGTAGCGTTGCTGCTGGTCTTCGGAAACGGTGACCGCGACGCCCATGCCACGGCCCGGTTCGACGCGTTTGACGAAGCAATCGACTTTGACTGGCTTTTCCAGGCCGATACGCGCGGTGAAGCCGGCGCCTACCCAAAGCGGATCGACAGACTCGATAAACATGCCGTTGGAGCTGATGTCGCGGGTGCTGCCGCGGATTAGAGCCGAACCCCATTCGATCTCGAGGTCGGTGCGGAATGAATAGCGTGGTGCCCAGCGGCGCTCCAGGCGTCGAGGCTGGTCTGGGTTACTCATCGACCGGTAGAACCCCCTGCGACCAATCGCGAGCTTCGATTTCGCAGCTCGATTGTTGGACGCACTTGGCGGAGTAAGGATATGCCAAATGTCGATGTTGGGGTGAGCGTGACGAAATTTTTGCTTTCTTTCCTAGCAGGGGTTGGAGGTTTGCTTTTGCATGCCGCCGATCCCATTGGAGGGAAGCCCTATCGGGAAACCGTGCTGGGGCTGACGCCGGGCGGAGCTAGCCCCGCCCCTTCAAGGTGCGGCGGTGGATTTCGGCTTGTAGGTATTTGCGGAGAGCTTCGGAGACGATGCCGGGTTGGACGAGTTCGCGGAGGTCGGAGACGGTTAGTTCGGGAAGGTAGGCGAGGATGGAGGAAAGGGTGGAATTTGGACGGCGAACGAGCGCGAGACGAATGTTGTAGGTGCGGGACCATTTGCCGTGCTTGGAGATGGCGTGGACGACTTCAGCGGAGAGGTTATCGCGGGAGAGAACTTTCAGGACTTGGGCTTCGGTTAGATAGGCATTGTCTAGCACTACGGAGAGGATTTGCGGGTGGCCTTCGGCTAGGAGCGCGGCGGCGACGCGGGCGGGGCTTCGGCGAGCCAGGGCTGCCTTTTGGCCTAGCGGGAGTTGCGTTAGGCGGGTTAAGAGTTGGTCTTCGGCGATGCGTTTCAATTCGGCGGGGGTGCCGGGGAGCAGGGCTAGTTGGGCCAGGTCCATCAGGTAGAGATCGCGGACCAGGCGGAGGCTTGCGAGGCGCGAGATCCCGGGGTGGAAGGCGAGGGCGCGCTTGAGGCGATAATTTTTCAGTAGGGGCTTGCGGCTGTAAACTTCTTCGAGAACTTCTTTGGGGAGATCTTGGCGGTCGAGGAGCATACCGAGATGGGTTTCATCGAGGGCGGGATTGTCGAGCAGGGAGAGCAACACGGCTGGGTCTTGGTGATGGAGCAAGACCGTGAGTTCGTCGCCGTTGGCGGTGAGGGCGCGTTCGCGATTTTGGGCGAGCGTATTCATGATGAAGTTCAGTCGCCGAAGGTTCGGGCTGGGATTGGCTTAGTGTGAGGCAGTGAGTCGACCGCTGCGTTGGCGGCATACTCTGCCAGCGGCATGGGCAAAGGGCCGATGCGAGCGTTTGGGGCAATCTTAGCGACCTGTGCATCGAAGCGGTCGTCGAAAAATGGGCTGCGGGCGAAGACACCGCCGGTTTTGGCGAGAAAGAATCGCTGCTCTTGCAATTCCAGAGTTTTGATTACCCGGATTGCAAGTTCTGATAGCTCATCGGCGCTCGATTGGAGGATGGCTTGGACCGAGGTGTCGCCTTCGTTTGCGGCTTTGGTGATGAGGGGGAAAAGCTTGGGTAGGACACCGTCCGCGTCGGCGCGAATCTGGTCCTGCAATTCCAGCCAGTTGCAATGGAAGGCGCTGAGCATCTCTTCGCCTAAGGGGAAGTCTTCGCCGTTCTGAGAATTTCGCAAGCTTAAGACCATGGCCTTGCGGCCGATGTCGTAGGCGCTGCCGGGGTCACCCAGGATTGGACCCCAGCCTCCCGCACGAGCCAGGTTGCCCGAGGTGTTGCGGCCGAGGACGGCGGAGCCGGTGCCGGCGATCACCACCAGGCTGGGAATTTCGTTGGTGGCGGCGAGAGCCATGCTGGAATCGGTGTCGAGGACTATGGCGGCGTTCGGGAATTTGCGCTTTAGCTGCGCGCTGAGATCGGGGACGGTTCTGGACGCACCGACGCCAGCAATTCCGCCGTGAATCGCTGCGATTTCGGCCGGCGAGAGTCCAGAAGCCGCAAGGGCTTGGTCCGCGGCGGCATGGAGCGAAACGAGCGCGGCGTCCAGGCCCACGCGGGTGGGGTTGGACGGGCCGGAGCGGATGCGGGCTAGAATCTGGCGCGATTCGTCCATCAGGACACAATCGGTCTTGGTGCCACCGCCGTCGAATCCCAAGACATTGCGCATAGGAGAAGAATAAGCGATTTTTGGTTGGAAACTGACCAAGCGGCGAAGTGACGTTGCCAGGAATGCATCGGCGCAGTTTTGGTGCAACTGACGGTAAACAGTAACTGCTCTCGGGGATCGCCGGCAATGAATGCACGCCAGTCATCTTCACGAAAAGAGCGGAAAAAGATAACGCAGTGACGCAAAGAACGTTGAGTATCCGCGGAGAAGACCAAAAAGGAGTGACAGAAAGGCTTGGCAAGAGTTCCATAAGGAATCGGACCGGGTACGGACGGCATTTGCGGATGGAGATTTGTCGGCGCGAGTTTCTTTTTCAATCGATTGAAAAATAGAGTCGCGGCGGGATGCAGGACACGTATAATTCCGGCGCGATGAGGAAACTTTGGCGAGTGGCGGCGCGCCGGTATCGAACGCTGTCCAATTATTCCAGTGAAACACTTAACGGGCCGACTGTTTCGCTGAGGGGCGCGTAGATCGATGCGCATTCATCCGATCGATCTGGTGATCGTGGTTGTGTATTTGCTGGGAATTACGGGGCTGGGGATGTGGTTCCGGCGCGGGTCGCAGGATGCACGGGAATATTTTTTGGGTGGGCGGACGGCGCCTTGGTGGGCGTTGGCTTTTTCGATTGTGGCTACGGAGACTTCGACGCTTACGATTATCGGGATCCCGGCGATTGCTTATGGCGGGAATCTTACCTTTTTGCAGTTGGTGTTTGGGTATTTGGTGGGGCGGGTTCTGATCGTGTTGCTTTTGCTGCCTGGGTATTTTCGCGGAGAGTTTTTCACGGCTTATGCATTAATTGAAAATCGATTTGGGGTCAGGGCGCGGGCTGTGGCGGCAACTACGTTTCTGGTTACGCGGGCTGTGGCGGAGGGCGTGAGGGTGTCGGCGATTGCTTTGGTGATCAGTGTGGTGTTGGGAACTTCGGAGCGGTTGGCGGTGCTGGTGGTGATTGCGCTTACCGTGCTTTACACGCTGGAAGGCGGGATGAAGGCGGTGATCTGGACCGACGTGGCGCAGCTTTTGCTTTATTTGACGGGGAGTGCGGTTACGTTTGGGGTTTTGCTGCACCGGATTCCCGGCGGGTGGAGTGAAGTCACGTCCGTGGCGGCCGCTGCCGGGCACAAGTTGCAGGTGTTTGATTTTTCGTTCCATTGGGCTACGAAATATACAGTTTGGTCGGGAGTGATTGGCGGGGCGTTTCTTACCATGGCCAGTCATGGGACGGATCAGACGATTGTGCAGAGGCTGCTGGCGGCACGAGATCAGCGGGATGGGCGGCGGGCGCTTTTGGCTAGCGGGGTGATTGTGCTGGTGCAATTTACAGTGTTTCTGTTGATTGGGGTTTTGCTATATGTTTTCGCGCAGCATTCGCCTTTGTTGGCTGCGGGGGAGCGGTCGGATCGCGTTTTGCCTTTGTTTTTGGTGCGCGAGATGCCGGTGGGGTGGGCGGGGTTGCTGTTGGCTTCGATTGTGGCGGTGGCGATGTCGAACGCTAGCGGGTCGTTGAATTCTTTGGCGGCGTCTAGCATTTTGGATTTTTCGCGGTTGCGGGGGCAGGCTGGAGAGCCTGGGGATTTTTTGCGGCGATCGCGGCGAATGACCTTGGTTTGGGGATTGGTTTTGATGGCGTTTGGGTTTGTCAGGTGGGGGCCGTTGCTGGAGGCTGGGTTGACCGTCGCGGCTTTGCCGCTGGGGAGTCTGCTGGGATTGTTTTTGTTGGGGACCTTGGATCGGCGGGCTAATGCGCGCGGGGCTATGGCGGGGATGTTGGTGGGATTGGTTACGATTTTGTGGGTGTTGCGATTTACCGCGGTGGCGTTTACCTGGTACGTGATGATTGGATCGTGCGTGACCCTGGTGGTTGGGGCTTTGATTAGTCGCGTGGTGGGAGAAAAACAGAGGGCCGTATCTGCCTAGCAGTGAGGATCTTGCCAAGCTGGGGCGCGGCGGTGATGCGCCCCTACAAGGCTTGGTTGCATTGGGTCAGTTGATTCGGTCGGTCCGCGGGGGATTGGTGAGCGAGAAGCGGCTGGAGTTGGTGCGGGGGCTGGGGGCTTGGGCTTCGGCGGCTATTGTTGTGGGCACGATGATTGGCACCGGGATTTTTCTGAAACCGGCGGAGATGGCACGGGAAGGGCGATTTGTTTCGGTGGTGTTTGCGGCTTGGATAGTGGGAGCAATCCTTTCGTTGTTCGGGGCGCTTTCGTTTGCGGAGTTGGGGGCGGCGATCCCCGAGGCTGGTGGGGAGTATGCGTATCTGCGACGGGGATTTGGGCCGGGGTGGGGGTTCTTGTTTGGGTGGACGCATTCGATTGTGGGTAGGCCATCGTCGTTGTCTTCGATTGCGGCTGGGTTAGTGCGGTTTCTGGGTTTTCTTTTGCCGGTGATTGCTACTCCGATTTTCACGTTGCACATTGCCGTCCCTGGTTTGACTGGTTGGTTGAAGCCTTATGACTTCGTGTTTACTTGGGCGCAGCCGATCGCGGTCTTGTGGCTGGTGGTCATGACTGGAGTGAATTATCTCGGCGTGCGGCTTGGTGGGGCGGTGCAGGTATTCTTGACGGCGATCAAAATTATTTCGGTGGCGATTGTGATTGGGGTGGCATTTTTTTCGCCTGCGCCGGCTGCACATGCGCCTGATCCGATGTGGCCTGGGACGTTGAATGGCAGCGTGTTTAGCGCCTTTCTTGCGGCGTTGGCCGCGGCTTTGTGGGCTTATGACGGATGGGAAGATCTGAACTTGGTGGGGTCGGAGGTGCAGAATCCGGAGCGAAATTTTCCGCGGGCTTTGGTGGGGGGAGTCGCGGTTGTGGCGCTGATTTATTTCCTTTTCAGCGCGGCTTGCTTGAAGGTGCTGCCGTTTGCGAGCGTGGCCGCTTCGCCGCATATTGCTTCGGATGTGGTGGAGCAGGTCGCCGGACGCGGGGCTGCGGCGTGGATTACGGTAGCGATGGTGATTTCGGCGCTTGGGTCGATGAATTCGTCAGTGTTGAGCGGGGCGCGGCCTACGTACGCGATGGCGCGGGATAGAATTTTTTTCCGGATCGTCGATGGTGTACACCCGAAATATCGGACGCCGGGGCGGGCGCTGATATTTCAGGGGGTGTTGGCCAGCTTGATGGCGCTTACGGGAACGTTTGAGGAATTGACTAGTCTTTTTATTTTTGCTGGATGGATATTTTATGGGTTGGCGGTGGTGGCGTTGTTTCGGATGCGGTATACGGAGCCGGATTTGCCGCGACCTTACCGGTGCTGGGGTTATCCGTGGGTGCCGGGATTATTCGTCGCAGGGGCGTTGGCGTTGACGGTGAATATCTGGCTGGAGCGGCCGGGGCGGTCGTCGATTGGATTGCTGCTGGTTTTGACAGGGCTTCCCTTTTATAAGTATTGGGCAGCGCGCAATCGGAATGCCGGCGCTAGATTTGCGAATACGGAGTTGGCGTCAGAATGACGTTGGTGATGCTGGAGACGATACTTTCAAACGCGTAGCGCGGTTGGGCCTGGAGGGCTTTCCAATCCGGGGCGTTGGCGAAGGCCGACCAGACTTTGTCGCGGACGGCTACGCTTTCGTAACTGAGCATGTAGGTCAGGTTGGGAAGGCGCGGCCCGATTAGCGTGTCGCCGTAGAAGACTTGGGAGAAACCGGCGTTGGCGAAGATAGCTTCTTCGCCGGATTGCATCATTTCTATTTTGCGTTTGTGATCTTGATCCGAGGGGCTTTGATAGGTCCGCAGTTCGAAGACTCGGGATTCGTTTTTCGCGGTCGAGGCCGGAAGCGTTAGGCTGGGGATTTTTTCAAAGGCAATCATTAGAGAGCTTTCCAGGCGATTAAAAGCCGGGGCCGTGGCAGGGGCGTTCAGGAAGGCCGCGCCGGTCTTCATGTATTCCGGGTCTTGTGCCAGGCGTGCCTCCAGATTCACCACCGTCTCTGGCGAAGGACTGGGGAGCAACACGTAGATGGTGGGGGTTTCCGGACCTATGGCGAGATTGAAGGCGCCTACCGGAGTGATGCCCAGGCGATTGGCGGCGGGAATCAGGGCGCTTTGGAAAAAGTCGTCGCAGAGTTTTTTCTGAGGGCCATTCGAGAATTGATAGCGACGTAGCTCGTAGTACAAGCGGCCCTTGGCAGTGGGGGCGGATGACGCGCTCTGTGAATTCGCGGGCGGGGCGGCGCTTAATGCTGCGGCGGCGAGCGAGGAAGTGAGAAACGCTCTTCTTTGCATGTGTGACCCTCCGTTGTGAGACGAAATCATCGGATTGCGGTTGTGCATCACGCCGACGCAGTGCGTTTTGCACCGGTGACACTCGCGATTGGCAGAATCGCGTCTTCGGCTTCCTGGCTGACGTCCAGAGATGGATGGAAAGCCTTCGCTAAGATTTCTATGCCGGTGGCGAGGCGCGGGCCGGGGCGAGAGAAGTAGCCGTTGGCTTCGAGGGCGTAAACGCGATTGTGGCGGACGGCGGGGATTGCGTTCCATTGGTCCGGGAAATCCATGCCGCGGTATTCGTTGCGGGCTTGCTCGGCGGCGTAGCCGCAGGGGGAAATTAAGATCACGTCGGGCGTGGCTTCGACAATGTCTTGCAGGTTTACGCGAAACGTTGGTTTGCGCGGGCTGCCGAAGACGTCGATGCCGCCGGCGAGCTCGATCATCTCAGGCACCCAGTGACCGCCCACGTAGAACGGTTGCAGCCATTCGAGGAACGCTACGCGGGAACGATACGAGACAGTTTCGACCAGGCGCTCTACCTTGCCAAGTTTCTTGCCAATTTTCTCGAGCAGGGATTCGGCGGCTTGGAGGCGGCCGGTTTCTTCGCCGACCCACAGGATGTCGCGCCAGACGTCGCCTAGATCTAAAGGATTTAGACAGAGAACTCGGGGGCGCTGGGAAAAACGCGTTAACGCCGTGGCCAGGTCGTCGGGGGACGCGGCGCAGACGTGGCACAAATCCTGGGTGACGATTACGTCTGGGGCTAGGTCTTCCAGGACTTCGGCGTCTACGGCGTAGAGGCTTTCGCCGCGGGCTACGTAATCGCGGACTTGGCGATCGATTTCCCCGGGGGTGCCGTCGTGGGCTATGCGGGATTGGATTACCACTCGTTTGGTGCGGGCGGCCGGGGGGAAGTCGCATTCGTGGCTTACGCCTACTACTTCGCGGTCGAAACCTAGGGCGAAGAGGATTTCGGTGGCGGAGGGGAGGAGAGAGACGATGCGCATGACGAGAGATGACTTTAGCATAAGCGGTGCGGCGGAGAGAAAAGAACGACTTGGCGGGTTAGGCGGCAAATCAGCAGAAAGCAAATCCCTCGCTGCACTCAGGATGACAGCTCCTTTTTGGCGGGATTCCCGGCAGCGTGAATGAATTACTTGTAGAGGAAATATTTGCGGCGGACGGCGTCGAACGTGTTGAGATCGGCGGACCAGCTGGCCACGATTTGATCCGGGGAAACTCCTTCTTGCAGTTGGCGGATGGTTTCGGCGTTGGCTACCAGGAACACTAGTTTGGCGGGGTCAAAATTATTGGGGTAGAGTTTTTTTAAGATGGCGGCGATTTCCAGGCCCATGCGCATGGAGCGGACGGCTTGTTTATCGGTGACGCGAATGGCTACGCCGCCGCAGCGTTGGCCTCCGTACAGGCCCACTACCGGAATGAACGGTTGGCCGGTGAAGTGAAGGCCGGGGAGGTGCTGGGCGTTGAGGGCGCTGGCGACTTCGTCGCCGTTGATCCACGGGGCGCCGAATTCTTCGAATGGAGCTTCGGTGCCACGTCCTACCGAGACGCCGGCGGTTTGTAGGATTTCTAGCCCGGGGTAAAGGATCGAGCCTTTTAACGTGCGGAGATTCGGTGAAGGTGGCAGCCAGCGGGCGCCGGTACTTTCGTAAAAATAGTTGCGGTGCCAGTTTTTCATTTCGACTACGTGTAGATCGCAGTTGATGTGATTTTCGACGTTTAGGAAATTGGCGATCTCGCCGATGGTCAAACCGTAGCGTACCGGTAGCGGAAAGTAGGCTGTGAAACTGGTTTTGTCGGGGTCGAGCATGGGACCTTCTACCACTTCACCGCCTAACGGATTGGGGCGGTCGAGGACGTAGAAGGCGATATTTCGTTTGGCGGCTTCTTCCATGCAGTAGCCCATGGTGGTGACGTAGGTGTAGAAGCGGACGCCGGCGTCTTGGACGTCGAAGACGAGCGTGTCGATGCCTCGAAGCATGGTGTCGGTGGGGCGGCGAGTTTCGGCGTAGAGGCTATAGACGGGTAGGCCAGTGGCGGCGTCCTTTGTCGAGGCTACCCGTTCCTCGTCGTTGCGGCCGGCTAGGCCGTGCTCGGGGCTGAACAGTGCGACAAGTTGGACGCCGGGTGCGTGGGAGAGAAGGTCGACGGTGCTGCGGCCTTGGGCGTCCAGGCCGGTGTGATTGGTGATCAGGCCTAGATGCTTGCCGCGGAGTGGTGCGAATTTTTCGGATTCAAGCACGTCGATGCCCACTTGCACGCGGCCGGGACGATTGGAATGTTGGGTTTTGGTGATGCGGGCTGGAGAGCCAGACGCGCCGGTCAACAACAAAGAAAGAATCGTCGAAGCGGTTCGCATCAGGATCTGAGATCGTCGAGGCACTGGCACTGGGACCACCCTTCGGAGCGCAAACAGCAATGATATTGTGGAACGTTCCGCCGGGAGTTGCGTTGTTCACGTGATGTGCGTGTGCTATATACAAACTCTGTGTCTAGGCGTCGTCTGGAGAACCGCTAATTGATAAAAGGACGCAGGGTTGGCGTTCTGTTTTTGTTTCCTGCTGCACTGGTCGTTTTTATGGCTCACACTTCCGCCAAGATTCCTGACGCAGCGCAACGCGCTTCAACCGCCAAAGATAATGGCGCGAAGAATTTAGTTTCAGCGGAGGCCACCAAGTGGGTGGAGTCTACGCTGCAGAAAATGAGCGTCGACGAAAAAATCGGACAGCTGCTATTCACCACCTATCACGGCAGTCTGACGCCCACCGACGCGGCGGCCTATGCCCAGATGATGCACGACGTGACCGATTTGCATTGCGGGGGCTTTATCAATATTACGCAGGCTTCGCCGTTGGGCATCGTGAAGAGCCAGGCGTATCCGACCGCGGTTTTGACGAATCAATTGCAGGCGAAATCGAAATTGCCGCTGCTGATTGGCGCGGATTTCGAACGGGGCGCGGCTATGCGTTTGGATGAAGGGACGTCGTTCCCAACCGCGATGGCACTGGCGGCTGGAGGCAATCCTGCCGACGCGTACACCATGGGCAGAGTCACCGCCCTTGAGGCGCGGGCGGTTGGCATTCAGTGGATTTATGCGCCGGACGCCGATGTGAACAACAATCCCGGGAACCCCATCATTAATACCCGGTCGTTCGGAGAGGATCCGGCGCGGGTGGCGGAATATGTCACTGCGTTTGTTCGCGGAGTGGAAGAGAACGGCGGTTTGGCCACGGCGAAACACTTTCCAGGACACGGCGATACCGCCAGCGATTCGCATATTGATCTGCCGGTGATCCATGCCGATCGCGAACGACTCGACAAGCTGGAGCTAGTTCCCTTTCGGGCAGCAATTTCCGCCGGTGTTGGCAGCGTGATGACCGGACACTTATCCGTGCCCTCGTTGGAACCCGATCCAAATACGCCCGCAACGCTTTCTTCTCACATCTTGACGGATTTGCTTCGCAATGAATTGCACTTTCAGGGCTTGGTCGTTACCGATGCGATGGACATGGGCGGAATCACAGTGCGGTATGCGCCCGGTGAAGCGGCGGTGCGCGCTGTTCTTGCTGGAGCCGACGCGCTGTTGATGCCGCCGGTGCCGGACGCGGCGTTCGAGGGACTACAAGCCGCAGTTCGTTCTGGCCGAATTTCGATTGAGCGGCTGGATGCTTCGGTTCGGCGGATCCTCGAAGCCAAAGCTAAGCTTGGGCTCGACAAGAATCGAGTCGTCGACGTGAACGCGATCAACCAGAAACTGGGCAGCGTCGCGTGGCAAGCCGAAGCGCAGGAAATTTCTGACCGGGGAGTGACCCTGCTGCGCGATGCGCAGCAGCTTCTGCCGCTGGATGGAACCAAGCCCAGCCGCGCGTTGCTTTTGGCATTTTATGCTGATCCCGAACCGTACCCCGGCGAAGATTTGGAACGCGAACTGAAGTCTCGCTTCGACAGTGTCACCACGCTGCGTGCGGACACGCGCTTTATCAATGCCGATACCCTGAAGTTGCCTTCGCCTGATACCTATGATGTGGCGCTGCTGGCGCTGTTTGTGCGCGTGAGCGATCGCAAGGGCAACGTCGATGTTCCCGCCGAGCAGGCTGCACTTGCCGAAAGGATCTATCAGAGCGGCAAACCGGTCATCACCCTCGGCTTCGGCAGCCCGTACCTGATCGAACGCTTCCCGCAGGCGCAAACCTGGTTGGCGGCGTTCGGCATCAGCGACGTTGCACAGATCTCCGTTGCCCGCGCATTGTTCGGGCAAATCCCGGTGCGCGGACATCTGCCGGTTACGGTTCCGGGCGTGGATATGAAAGCGGGCTTTGGCGTGGAACTCGCGGCGAATCCCATGACCGTTCAACCCATGGATGTTCGCGGCGAGGCACTGCTGCAGCCCGCCTTCACGGTGATCGAAAATGCCGTGGCCGATAAAGCCTTTCCGGGCGCAACGCTCGCCGTCGGTTATCGCGGCAGGGCGGCGATTCATGCCTTCGGAAATCTGAGCTACGACGGGGATGCTCCCGCCGTGGATGTTCGGACGATGTACGACATCGCTTCGCTGACGAAAGTAGTGGCGACTACAACGCTGGTAGCGAAACTGGTCGAAGGCGACTTCCCGGTTCCGCTGGACCTGGACGCTAAGGTTGAACGTTATCTACCGGAATGGACGGCCGGCGCGAACCGACAGGATCTCGAATGGCGGGACCGCGTCACCGTTCGGCATCTGCTGACCCACACCTCGGGGCTACCGCCGTTCAAAGAATATTGGCGCACTTCCAAGAGCAAACAGGAAACGCTGAGCCGGATTTTCGCTGAGCCGCTCGATTATGAACCCGGGACCAAGGAGGTTTATTCGGACCTCGGCATCATTCTGATGGCGGAGATTATTGAACGGCTTACTGGTCGCAAGCTGGACGACCTCGCTAGATCTTATATTTTTTCGACGCTTGGAATGAACGACACAACCTTTCGCCCGGCGAAGAATCTGTGGCCGGGGATCGCGCCTACCGAATTCGACCGCAACCTGCGCAATCGGCTGGTGCAAGGGGAAGTTCACGACGAAAACGCGTTCACAATGGGTGGTGTTTCTGGGCACGCTGGAGTTTTTAGCACTGCGCCCGACCTTGCGGCCTTTTGCCAGATGCTGCTGAACGGCGGAGTTTACGCGCATCGCCGAATCCTGAAGCGCGCCACGATCGCGCAATTCACGACCCCGCAGCCGCTTTCGAACCGAACCCGAACCTTGGGCTGGGCCGTGCCTACCGAAGGATCGTCCAGCGGTCACTATTTTTCCAACCACAGCTTCGGTCACACCGGTTTCACCGGCACATCCATCTGGATTGATCCGGACCGCCAGCTTTTCGTCGTGTTGCTGACCAACCGCGTCAATCCCACCCGGGAAAACCAGAAAATCGCGCAAGTCCGCCCCGCTGTACACGATGCGCTGATGCAAGCCCTGGGTTTCGCTACCCCGGCAGTTCCTGCACGTTAACGTTCTCGCGCCACGCCTGTGCTCTTTACGCGCCGCGCCCATTTCGAATTCTTGGCGGCAGATATAATGTCAGGATGCCCAGTCTGCCCCAAGAGCGCCGGCGTACCGAGCACCGCAACCCGGCCTCACGCAGCTTGGACCGTCTGTCTACGCAAGCAATCTTGCGGCTGATGAACCGGGAGGATCGCAAAGTGGCGGTGGCGGTCGGGCGTGAGATCCCCTCGATTGCGCGGGCAGTGGACGTTATTGTTACAAGTGTTCAAAAGGGCGGCCGACTGTTCTATGTTGGCGCGGGCACGAGCGGGCGAATGGCAGTCCTGGACGCTGCGGAATGCCCGCCGACGTTCGGGGTTGCGCCGCGTGTTGTACAAGCGTTGATCGCTGGAGGCCGAACGGCAATAACCGGAGCGGTCGAGGGTGCCGAAGATTCGGTGGCCAATGCCGTTCGTGATTTGCGAGCAAAAAAAATTAACCGCGACGACGTGGTCGTGGGGATTGCGGCTAGCGGCACAACTCCTTACGTGCGCAGCGCTTTGGCGTTTGCACGGAAGCGTGGTGCGGCGACAGTGGCCGTTACTTCCAACCGTAAAGCCCCGATCGCTCGCGATGCGCAAATCGTCATCGCAGCCGAAGTGGGGCCTGAAATTATTACCGGCTCGACGCGGCTGAAAGCGGGGACCTCGCAAAAATTGGTACTGAACATGCTCACTACGGCAGCTATGGTGCGGTTGGGGCACGTTTATCAAAACTTGATGATCGACGTGGCGTTGACCAATCAGAAGCTTCGAGTGCGTGGTTTGCGGATCCTGACGGAGGCTAGCGGCGCAAATCCGGCGGCGGCGCAACACGCTTTGCGTCAATCCGGACACGACTTACGAGTGGCGTTGACCATGTTGAAGACCGGCGTTGACGCGAAGAGTGCACGGGCACGATTGGTATTGGCAAAAGGAAATCTCCGGAAAGCTTTGGGGGAGTGAGAGCCCATGGATAAGTTCCTGATTAAAGGTGGCAAGCCGCTGCACGGGACGGTGCAGATCAGCGGCGCGAAGAATTCCGCGCTTCCGGTCATGACCGCATGCTTGCTGACGGCGGAAAAGGTTACGCTGCACAACATTCCCAAAGTGCGCGACCTGATCACCATGAGCAAACTGCTGGCGTTCATGTCTGCGAAAGTGTCGGTGACGGAAGTTCCCTCGAGCGATTATGAGATCGAAGCGGTGTCGTTGAATGACGCGGTGGCTCCGTACGAACTGGTAAAGACGATGCGGGCGTCGATTTTGACATTGGGCCCGGCGATCGCCCGCGCCGGTGTGGCCCATGTTTCGCTGCCGGGAGGGTGCGCTATCGGTGCGCGCCCGGTGGACTTACACCTTTCGGCGCTAGAGAAAATGGGAGCCGAAATCACCATGTCGCATGGATACATCGAAGCAAAGGTGCCGAATTACGGGCGTCTGAAGGGTGCGCGGATCGTCTTCGATAAAATCACTGTGACGGGAACGGAAAACATTCTCATGGCCGCGGTGCTAGCCGACGGTGAGACCATACTCGAAAACTCTGCACGCGAGCCGGAAGTGACCGACTTGGTTGTGATGCTGCGGAAAATGGGCGCGCAGATCGAGGGCGATGAAACCTCCACACTGCGCATCCGTGGCGTCGAGAAACTGCACGGCACGGAACATTCCGTAATTCCCGATCGCATTGAGGCGGGTACGTTTCTCGTCGCTGGCGCGATTACGGGCGGCGACTTGACCATCGCTAATTGCGCGCCTGAACACCTCGGCGCCATCATCGCGAAGATGCAGCAAGCGGGGGTACGCATCGACGCCGTTGACAAGACGACGTTGCGCGTGCGGCCTGCGAGCAAACTGGTCGGCGCCGATATGACCACCGAGGAGTATCCGGGTTTCGCGACCGACATGCAGGCGCAGTACATGGCGCTGGCAACACAATCGGAAGGGGCTTCTGCGATCACCGAGACTATCTTTGAGAACCGCTACCTGCATGCCAGCGAAATGGTCCGCATGGGCGCGAACATTTCGGTCGACGGGCGGCGGGCGGTGGTACGCGGACCGTCACCATTGTCGGGTACTACTGTGCAGGCTTCCGATTTGCGCGCGAGCGCTGGCTTGGTCCTTGCAGGCCTGGTCGCCAGCGGCGAGACCGTCATCGACCGCGTCTATCACATCGACCGCGGCTACGAGCGTATCGTCGAAAAGCTGAGCGGTGTGGGCGCGGACATCGAACGTGTCAGCGAAAAGGACGCTTGAAGCCTTTTGTTTCAGCGTCACGCAGAGATCAACGAAGCGCCCGTTCGTACCGTCCCCCTCGATCTTAATTCGCCTAAACCTTGGCCTCCTTGGCCAGTATCGTCGTACTCACCCATTCGCGGATAATTTTGCTACAATGCGCGCCTCAGCAAAACGCTTGCGGCGGATGCAAGTTTTCGCGCCGTTGTGGAGGCAAAGATGACCCACACAGATTTGTTGGCACGCCTGGATGCGGCAATTGCCGAGAAAAATCTGCTGAAGCATCCTTTCTACCAGGATTGGCAGGCCGGCAAGCTCAGCCGCGAGGCCCTGCAGCTATATGCCACCCAGTATTACCGACACGTGGAAGCCTTTCCGACGCACCTGCGCGTTCTCGCCGCTCGAACCGAAGGCCCCCTGCGTAGCATTGTGATGGAGAATCTTGCGGAAGAAGAGGATCCGTCGGGCCCGCATCCCAAGCTGTGGCGCGATTTTGCCGCCGCCCTGGGGGTCGCGGAAGAAGATATCGCCTCCTGTCCTGCACTCCCAGGAACGCAAACAGTCGTAGCGACCTTTCGCGAAATCTGCGGCGATCGTCCGGTAGCGGAAGCGGTGGCGGCATTGTACGCGTACGAAGGCCAGGTACCGGAAATCGCAGCCACTAAAGTGGACGGCTTGAAGAAATTTTATGGAATAGAGGACCCTGAGGCGCTTGCCTACTTCACAGTTCATGAACAAGCCGACCAAGCGCATCGCGCAGCATGGCGGGGCTGGCTCGAAGAACATGCCGATGGCGATGAAGAAGAAATACTGGCGACCGCTCAGGAAGCACTGGACGCATTGTGGGGCGCTCTCGATGCCGTTCATCGTAGGAAATGCGTGTCAGTAAACTGAATTCCCGGACCGTCGCCCAAGAAAAAGGCCCGGCGCGACAAGCCGGGCCTTCCGCGTTTCCGTTCACGCCAAGAAATTTATTCGGTGGCGGTTGTCGGGGCGCTGCCGCCGCCGGCAACTTCCTTCTTGGCTTGCTTCTCTCGAGCTTCCTTAATCAGCGCCTTGCGCGAAAGGCGGACTTTGTTGCCCTCGATCGAAAGCACCTTCACCAGCACCTGGTCGCCAAGCTTCAGTTCATCGCGAACGTCGCGGATGCGATGCTCGGAGATTTCGCTGATGTGTAGCAATCCGTCGGTGCCGGGGAAGAGTTCGACGAACGCGCCAAACTCTGCAAGCCGCACGACCTTGCCAAGATAGGTCTTACCGATTTCCGCCGAGGCGGTCACGTCACGCACCATCTGCAACGCTTGGTCTCCGCCAGCGCCGCTAGTCGAGAAGATGTGCACCGTGCCGTCTTCCAAGACGTCGATCTTTACGCCGGTAACTTCGATGATCGACTTGATTTTTTTACCGCCAGGTCCGATCAGGTCGCGGATTTTGTCTTGCGGAATCTTCAACTTGTAGAGCCGCGGCGCGAACGTGGAAATCTCCTCGTGATGCGAATTCAGCGTAGCGTCCATCGTGTCGAGGATTTGCAGACGGGCCTTTTTCGCCTGCGCGAGAGCTTCGCGCATCATGTTGATGCTGATGTTCAAGACCTTGATGTCCATCTGCAGCGCCGTGATTCCCGCGCGGGTTCCGGCCACCTTGAAGTCCATGTCGCCGTAATGGTCTTCCGCCCCGGCAATGTCGGTCAGGATCGAATATTTGTTGTTGTCGCCGACGACCAAACCCATCGCAATGCCGGCGCATGCCGATTTCAGCGGCACGCCCGCGTCCATCAAAGCCAGAGAACCGCCGCAAACCGTAGCCATCGAGGAGGATCCGTTGGATTCGAGAATGTCGGACACCAGCCGCATGGCGTACGGGAAGTCCGCCTCGGGAGGAAGCAAGTTCATCAACGCGCGTTCTGCGAGTGCGCCGTGTCCAATTTCACGCCGTCCGGGCCCACGCAGGAATTTCACTTCCCCAACGCTGAACGGCGGGAAGTTGTAGTGCAACAAGAAGCGCTTGAACTGGTCCTCCTCGAAGAGCAAATCCAGCCGCTGCATGTCTTCCTTGGTGCCCAGCGTCAGGGTCGCAAGCGCCTGCGTTTCCCCCCGGGTAAATAACGCCGACCCGTGTACCCGGGGCAGCAATCCCACTTCACAGGTGATCTTGCGAATCTTGTCAAATTCGCGCCCGTCCGGACGCCGACGCGCTTCCAGGATCTCGTCGCGGAAAATCTTCTCGCGCAGCCGCTCAAATGCCCGCTTGGCCAGCGTGCGCTTGGCTTCGTCCTCCTTCGGGATGGTCTCCAGAATTTCAGCTTTTAGCGCATCTACGAGATGATAGCTCTCTTTCTTGGGATGCTTTTCCGTGTTAACCGCGTCCTTCAGCTTGGCCCCGTACTTCTTCTCGATTTCCGCATACAGCGCCTCATCGAACGGGAACGGCGCGACCACGACCTTCTTCGGTTTCAGTTGCGCATGCAGCTCGCGAATCGCGGCCACAATCTTTTTGATCGCCGCGTGGCCAAATTCCAGCGCATCCACGACGGCTTCTTCTGAAACTTCCAGCGCGCCCGATTCCACCATCACGATGCCCTCTTCAGAGCCCGCGATCACAATGTTCATCAAGCTGGTCTTCTGTTCCGCAACGGTTGGGTTCACAACCAACTGGCCATTCACCAGTCCCACCCGCACCGCTGCGATCGGCGTTTCGAACGGAAGATCCGAGCAATACGCCGCGGCAGACGCCGAGGTAACCGCAATCACATCCGGGTCGTTCGCGCTGTCCGCGGACAACACCATGCTGACGATTTGCGTCTCGTTGCGCCACGATTCCGGAAACAGCGGCCGCATCGGCCGATCGATCAACCGGGAAGTAAGAACCTCTTTCTCCGAAGGGCGCCCTTCGCGCTTGAAGAATCCGCCAGGAATCTTCCCCGCAGAATAGGTGTTTTCGCGATAGTCGACAGTTAACGGCAAAAAGTCCCGGTCGTTCACAGTGGTGGCCATGCAGGCCGTAGTCAACACAATCGTGTCGCCGTAGCGCGCGGTAATCGCTCCATTGGCTTGCTTGGCGATCTTACCAGTTTCCAGAATTAAGGAGCGGCCGCCCACTTCGACGGTTACCGAATACGGCGCTGGCGTGATGGTATTTTCAGACATAGGTGATTTCCTTTGGCTCCGCGTTCGCGCGGAGCGTTCCTGCGGAAACTTCTGTCTCCGCTTTAGCTGGAAGAGAAATGGGGAGAGTTCTTACGAGGCTGACGAAATACGCCCAAGCACACTACGATGAATTCCGTCCGCATTTACGGACGAACGCGCAACGTTTCCACGGGCAGCCACACCGCTGCCGTCAGACATATTTTGAATTGTAGCTTCGCGGAAGCGCGGTAGCTTCGCCCCAAACCAGCAGAGCCGCTACTTGCGCAAACTAAGGCGTTCAACAATCTCGCGATACCGATCCGGGTCACGGCGGTTAAGATAGTCCAGCAGGCGGCGGCGCTTGTTGACCATCATGATCAATCCGCGCCGGGATGCATGGTCCTTTACGTGGGACTTGAGATGCGAGGTCAGATAGCTGATCCGTTCACTCAGAAGTGCAATCTGCACCTCCGGCGAACCTGTATCTTTTATGTGGGCCCGGAACTGTTCGATCAACACTGATTTGGCTTCGCTCAAGTGCCCCTCTCCGTCGTCCCCTGAATTTTCCCTCTTCTCTTCGACTAATCGACGATAACACAGTCATCACGACAGTGTAAAGAAATTGCAATGTCCCAAGAAAGATTCCATCGCCGGTGGCTCCCCGGTTCTCGAGGCTAGAATCGCTTGGACGTACAAGACACCGCGTACTGCTTGGAACTTGGGCTGCGTCGTGGCAGTATCGCTAACGCCGCCTCGCGGCTATCGTCGAATACGGTTGGGGAGATCGATCATCATGCGAAACGTCGTCTCATTTTGTACCGGTCTTTTCTTGTGTCTGGCCGCGTGCGCGGCATGCTCGGCGCAACAAGACAAAAGCAAGCGTCCAAGTCCTCCGGCCAAAGCAGAGTGTCAGTTGGGCGGCGGCAAAACTCTCACCATTGACTATTCCAGTCCCCGTGCCAAAGGTCGAAAAGTCTACGGCGACCTGGTTCCCTACGGCCAGGTGTGGCGCGCAGGTGCGAATGAAGCCACTACGTTGGTAACCGACACCGACCTAGCGATTGGTGGCACAACCGTCCCCGCCGGCAGCTACACCATTTTCACCGTGCCCAACGCCGACAAGTGGCAGCTGGTGATCAGCAAGAAAATCGGGGAATGGGGCACCGCCTATCCCGGCCCGGGCGAGGATCTCGCGCGCATCAACATGAAAATCTCGCAACTGCCGTCCCCAGTCGAAAATTTCACGATCGCTTTGGACAAAGGGGGCGCCGGCTGCACGCTGCGCATGGATTGGGAAACCACCCGCGCCTCCGTCGACATCTCGAAGAAATAATCGATCTCCCGCAGCGAACGCTCGGGCCACGGACCAGGTTATTGACAGTGACAGCGGTCGCTGATAGTTTGCCGCCTTCGGCCTGCTCGTTCGGCGACCGTCTTTGTTGTATCGACCAAACGGCGCGAAGACTATCAGGAGGCTACATGCGGCAGCAACGCTACGAAGTCGAATCGCTGGGTCCTGTTATCACCGCAATCGAAAGAAGAGCGAAGAAGCTTAAGGCCATCCGCTCCTCGGTCGGAAAAAGCGATCGGAAGCAGTTGGATCTGAGACTCCAGGCACTGGAAGAGAGCCGCCAGATTCTTTCGAATGCCTGTAAGACTGCGCCAAAAATGAATGCCCTCTTCGAGGGCGCTCGTAAGAACTAGACGGTCCTCTGAGCAAAGGTCACAATTCACTCAAAGGCCCAGATTGGAGGTTTCGCTTCCGCTCCAGCAAGTGCGCTTGCTGGCCTTTTTCCGGCCGCAACCCGGCGCCGGCCACATAAATCATCGACTCCGATATTCCGTCGACGCCCAGCGCCTTTTCGATCTTCGAGTCCGCAAAGGCCATGGTGCAAAATGGCGCCGCCCCCAACCATGTGGCCGTCAGGCAAAATGTCTGGCATAAGTGTCCCGCTTCAATCAACACCGCTCGATAAGCTCGTGCGTAGTCATATTTCCATTGCGTCCGCGCAAACACCGCGGTCATGAAGACCACGAACGCGGCGCCGCCATACCACCACTGATTCGCCAGATAATCCGTGACCCGCAGCGCGTTGGCTCCACGGTGCAAGAGTTCCAGCCGGTGGTCCGCCGCAGTGTAGTGATAGAGTCCCGCGTGCAAACCTGTGACGTTGCGCGCCAGAACATAGGCTTCGATCGGGTGCAGCGCGCCGGCCGACGGCGACGTCTTAACCGCCACCGAACCAATTTTCGGAAGCCCCACCCAGTGCTGCACTCCCCACGTCAAGCCCAGCAAATTTCCCAGCAGGGGTAGGCCCACAGCGCTCTTAGAGAATTTTCTCCAGGTTCGCCGCTCCATCAACGTGCGGGGAAATTCGGAATTGACTATCGGCGCCGGCAGCGCTACCTGCATCGCTTTTCGATATTTCTTGATGGGTCTCGGGATCGGACGGCTTTTTGCCAATTGAACAAGTGCGCGGAACTCCTTGGCTGCGTCCGGTTCGAACGTCAAGTCTTTCGTCGACAGATGAAAAAATCCCGCAGCAGGATTCCATGCGTTCCAGGCACGCAACTCCTTTTCACCAGCTTGCGGCTTCTGCCCTTTACGCTGCAACAACGAGTGCCGCGCCAGCAAGCGCACGGATTTACTCAAAGATTCGGGGGTGTACTGGCTCAACGCGCTAAATAGCTCCCGCAGCGGCCGGTCGCCGTTAAAAAAGTGCAGGATCGTGGAGGTAAGAGGACTTGCCGAGACTCGCCGCCGGGTTAGAAAATTCTCGAAGACCAGGTGCCCGCCGTTCCAATAAGAAACGAGAAATGGCGATCGCCGGTATTGCGCTTTGTCGTGGGCGGGACGGCTTGCCTTTACCCGTGACCGGCCCTGTAACCGCGCTTTCTCTCTGAGGCCCACCAGTTCGCGTCGGCGCCGCTACTCGTCGTTAGCAGGCGAAAAGACGTGGGTCATTCTTCCGCCGCAGGCCTTGACGACCACCGTTCTTATTTTTTTCAGATCCTTGATCTCAAGATCGATCTTCCGTTGATCGGACGCCGAGACCTGGGACCTCAGTGATTTGAGCTGTTTTTCCGCCTTGTCAATCTGCGCCGCGATCGGCGAGAGCGATATTTCTAATTTTTTCTTGGCCACACGTTCCTCCAATTCGCTTAAAACTCAAATCGCAAGACAGATCGGTTTCGCGATAGTGGATCTCAGTCCGCGCGCGCCGAGTGTAACGAGCGGCCTATTGCTCGTCAAGGATCTTGCCTTAACCCAGATCCGCTCACCTGGCGCGAAGTTGCCCGAATTACCGAATGCCGCAAGCTAGCCGGCACCTTCATGCGCACCAGCAAATCCTCAAATCCCGCATCTCCTCGCAAAAACGCGAATTGCGGATGTACTGCAAGATTCACCATCCGCGCATTCCTTTCGGCGAACGCTTTCTCCAGCCAGCCCAGCGTCTCCTGCTTCCGCTCCATTCCTGCGTAAAGCATGGCCCAAGCATATGGCGAAATGTAAGTGCCACTCGGAGCGTGGAAAAACTCCTGTAGGATTTCCCCGGCCTTTTCGCCCTTTCCAGCTCGCGCGTAGGCATTGGCCAAATCCGCCTTGCGCGACATGTCTCCTGGTGCCAGCGAAACCGTATTCCGAAATTCATCTACAGCCTGCTGGTATAGTTTTTTCTCCAAATACGCCTGCCCGAGATAACCGTGGGCTACCACGAATCCCGGATCCAGCCGCAGCGTGTTTCTTTCTTCTTCCATCGCGCCGTCCGCATTCCCCGCAAGGTAGTAACACCACCCCACATTGGCATTGATGATCAGCGACCGGGGATCAATCTCTCGCGCCAGCTTGATCTCGGTAAGGGACTCCTCCTTGCGTCCTGTCGCAGCCAGCGTCAAGGCATACCAGTGAATCGCCGTCGCGTATCCCGGATTGAGAGCGATGGCTCGCTGAAATTCACTCTCGACGCCCTCCCATTCCAGATGATAAAAGCGTATCGCCGCCAAAGACGCATGCGCCTCGGCTAAGCGATCATCTAACTGCAGGGCTTTCTGCGCGGCTTCCTTCGCCTGCGGAATAACCTCCGCGGGTGGCTGAATCTGGTAGGTGTCGGTGTTGAGCAAACCATCCGCGAGTCCCGCATAAGCCGCTGCGTAGGTCGGATCTTTAGCAATCGCCTCCCGGTAATAGCTCACCGCAGTCTTAATTCCCTCCCGCGTTCGTTTCTCCGCCTCGAATCGGCCTTTCAGATAGGCTTCGTAGGCCTGCGGCACAACCGCTCTTCGGCTCGCCAGTTGCGAAGCCTCCGGCTCCGACAGCTCCACCTGAATCTGCCGGGCGATCGCCGTCGCCACGTCGCTCTGCAGAGCCAGCACGTCGGTGAAATCGCGTTCGTAGCTTTCCCCCCACAATGTTTGTTCGATGGAGGTTTGAATGAGCTTTGCTGAAATCTTCACGCGTCCGTTCCCTCGGGTAACCGACCCTTCCACGACCGCGTCCACATTCAAATCTCGCGCGATATCTTCCAACGACTTCTGAGTCCGCTTGTATTGCATCACCGACGTTCGTGAGATCACCCGTAACTTCCGGATATGCGAAAGCTCCATGATCAATGCATCCGTCATTCCGTCCGAAAAATAATCCTGCGACGCATCCCCCGACAGGTTTTCCAATGGCAACACCGCCAACGACTGGATCACCCCCGGCATCACGTTCACTCGCCCACCAGGCTTGCTGACCCTCCACAACAAACCCGCAATCGCCAGCACTACGACCGCGAATACGCCCGCCCCGTACCATAGCCGCAGGCGCCCTCGCGCTGAACGCTCCTCTTCCTCCTGCAAGGCCAGCGCGGCCACCGGAATTCGTTGAGACCGTGATGCCGTCCCCGCTGCTTCCAGAGCCGCACGCACTTCCCCGCCCGAGCGATAGCGCTGGGTCGGATCTTTATCCAGACATTTGTCAATCACCGACTGCAAGACGGGTGGCAACATAGGAGAAATCGCTGGCGGCGCCTCGCGCAAGATCGACGAGCTCAATTCATACGCCGTGCCGCCGCGAAACGGCCGCCGCCCCGACGCCATTTCGTACAAGACGACTCCCAGCGCCCACACATCGCTTCGCGCATCCGCTTCCTGGCCGCGCAACAGCTCTGGCGCCATGTACGGCAGCGTGCCGGTAATGGAATGCTGCTCGTCCCATCCCTGGTCGAATTTCGTGGTTTCCTCGCTGGCCTTCTGCTCGACCCGCTTCGACAATCCGAAATCCAACACCTTTAGCCGCCCCGAAGGAGTCACCCACACGTTTCCCGATTTGAAGTCGCGGTGCACAATTCCCCGCTCGTGCGCGTGCGCCAGGGCATCCGCCAACTGAATTCCATTCCGGACCACCATTTCGGTAGCCATCCCGCCCGAAAGAATTTCCTGGGTGAGCGAATACCCCTCCACGAACTCCATCGCCAGGTAAGGACGACCTCCGTCCTCCCCAACCTCGTAAATCGTGCAAATGTTCGGATGATTCAGCGCCGAAATCGTCCGCGCTTCGTGCAAAATCCTCTCGCGGACCGACGGATCGTTTTCGAGCGCTTGTAGCGCCAGAAATTTCAACGCCACGTCGCGATGCAACGTTAGATCGTGCGCGCGATACACCACGCCCATGCCACCTTCGCCCAATTTTTCAGTTATGGAGTAATGAGAGATCGACCGGCCAATCATCGGACAAGACCGCGGGTCAGAGTTGACCACACCCGCGCCCTACAGGCAAGCGCCCTTCAACCTGAATTTCCACTACATGTCATTAGCGACTCACACGATCCGAGTTTGTAGGGGCGGGACTGGTGGACCCTGAGCTTGGCAGGGCTCCGCCCGGGTACGCTACAACTCAAGACCTGCAATTCGCGGAACACTCGAGGGCTCAATTCTTGTGGGAGTACAGCCGCTCAGGCCTCCCCCGATGCGACGGCCGATCTCGTCGCTGTGCCAGCAGCATTCCCGAATCCTCAGCTCTGCCGATTCCGCACCAGCGCCAGAAATTCGTCTCGCGTCTGCTTGTTGTTACGAAACTCCCCCAGCATCGCGCTGGTCACGGCCTGCCCGTGCTGCTTCTCCACCCCACGCATCTGCATGCACAGATGCCGCGCCTCAATAATCACCCCAACTCCCTGCGGCGCAATCTTCTCCTCGATCGCACTGGCAATTTGACTGGTCATCCGCTCCTGAATCTGCAGCCGCCGCGCAAACATATTCACCAACCGAGCCACCTTGCTCAACCCGATCACTTTCTTGGTCGGCAAGTAAGCCACATGCGCCTTGCCAAAAAACGGCAGCAAATGGTGCTCGCAAAGACTAAAAAACTCGATATCTTTAACCACCACCATTTCGTCGTAACAAACGCTGAACGTAGCCCCATTCAACAGGTGCTCAACGTTCTGGTGATATCCGCTGGTCAAGAACTTCAGCGCCTTCTCATAACGCTCGGGCGTCTTGCGCAAACCCTCGCGCTCCGAATCTTCTCCAATCAACTTGATAATCTCGCGCAGGTGATACGCAATCGACTTCGCGTCACGAGACCGGCCTTCATCAAGCAGAATTTCTTCCGTCGGCTTGGTCATACCCTGTTCCCTTCTAAACCCACTCCAGCTGCCTCGAATTCGCCGGTTGCGTTTTCCCCAGCGTATTCAAAACTATTGTTAGAGGTCTCTTCCACACGCACCCGTTCCAGCTTGGCCCTCGGGAACGCTCGCACCCGTCGAAAAATCTCAATACACAAATTTTCGGTAGTAGGCACCTCGCTGCGAAACACCTCCACCTCTTCGTTTAACGAACGGTGATCGAAAGCATTTAAAACCTCGCGCTCCACAAATTCATCTAGATCCGCCAAATTCGCAATCATCCCGGTAGCTGCATCAACTTTCCCGGACACCGTGATCTCCACCACATAGTTGTGCCCATGCCCCAGCGGGTTATTGCACTTCCCATACAACCGCGAATTCTCTTCCGCGCTAAGCCTCGAACTATGCAGCCGGTGCGAGGCCGCAAACCGATACCTCCGCCCCAACTCAATCTTCACGTCGTCCCCTGTCAGCACGAATACTCCTCTTCGTCGTTACTTCACTACATCCTTATTTCATTACTTGTTTCCCGATAACAATCCGCAAACAAATCCGCCGACTCATACAACCGCACCCGATGCAGCTTCCCCTGCGCAATTCTCGGCTCCAACAGATCCCAAATCACCCGAGCCACGTTCTCGCAAGTAGGAATTTTCCCCGCCAACTCCGGAACCTCAAAATTTAAATGCCGGTGATCCATCCTCGCCATAACTTCCCGCTCGAGAATTCTCTTCAACTCGCTCAAGTCCAAAACCATTCCAGTAACCGGGTCCGGCTCCCCAGCCACAGTAACTTCCAAAGTGTAGTTATGCCCATGTCCATGCGGATTATTGCATTTCCCAAACACTCGCCGATTTTCTTCCGGCGACCATCTTGGATTGTCATACCGATGCGAAGCCGAAAACTCGATTTTGCGTGTCAGCAGAACCATCGCTCTCCGTTTACCGAATCCCGCCAGGCACTCCCACCGAAATCACCCGACCCTTCCATTCCACTTTCCCAGCAACATAAGCCCGATACGAAGCCCACAGCACACCCGCATACAACACCACCGCCGGCACATAGTAAAGGATGAGGCCCCCCCGAAATTGGTTACTCCTCAAATCCAGCCCATAACCGGCCTGCCGCACCAGCAGCAACACCACTCCAGCCATCAGCGCGAACGGCATCCCCACTCCAATCGCAATCAACAAAAACGGAATCCACGGCACCGCCGAAAAAATCTCCCGCACCACGGCAGGGCGACTCCCGCCCACCAACAGATACAAATTTTTCTTCCACCCCTCCCACATCCCCGCAAACGACCGGTACATCCGAGCCCGCGCCACGCCGGCGCCCGGTCCAAACCAAATCCGGTAGCCAGCCACCTTGGCGTTACGAGCCAGCGCCACGTCTTCCAGCACTTCCCCCGCCACGCCCCCGTGTCCCCCGACAGCATCGTAAACATCCCGCCGAATCATCAAAAACTGCCCATTGGCAGCAGCTGCCTGCGACGCCGGATCATTCACGTCCGCAAACGAAAATCGCCTAGCCAACCGGCAAAACACAAACGGTATAAGCGCCTTCTCATACCACCGTTCGGTAACCTGTTCCGGCGAAAACGAAACCAGCGCCGCCGCAACCTCCTCAGCAACCACCAACCCCCGCGCAACCGCCCCAGGCAAAACCTCAGTATCCGCGTCGGTAAACAACAACCACCGACTCCCAGCCTCGCAAGCCCCCCTCCAAGCCGCATTATTCTTACCCAGCCAACCGGCAGGCAATCCGTACGATTCCAGCAAACGCAACTTGGGAATCGCAGCCATCAACCCGCGCACCACCCCCGCAGTCCCATCCTCCGACTCGTCGTCCACCACCAATATCTCCGCCACTTCCACCTGTGCAGCCAAAGCCCGCACGCAAGCCGCAATCGTTGCAGCCTCATTCCGCGCCGGCACAATCGCCGTAACACGACCGATCTCTCCCCTAGGTTGGTCCATCATGTCTCGGTAACGTGACCGGTTTTTTCCCCTATAAGGGCGGGGCGGGCTCCGCCCGGCGCAAACACCGGCACCCTGCCCGCTACCAAACACGCTACCGACCGACCGGTCATGCAACCTTCCAATCCTTCGGGTTCATTGGTCATCGTGCGGGGAAAGCAGGACCGTTTTCGATCCGACGGGAATAGGTTAGTATAACACTCGATGGGAACCGCCAGAAAACTAGCCAACTACGCAGCCCTGGTTATAGCCACCGCGGTAATCTTGGTCTTCGCCCTACCCAGCTACCGCCAAGGCGAAGCCTCCATAGCCGGTAAAACCGCCCAAGACTTCTCCCTAACCCTAGACGGCCGCCCCGCCCACCTGTCCGACTTGCGCGGCAAGGTAGTCGTCCTAAACTTCTGGGGTTCCTGGTGCCAACCCTGTGTAGAAGAAGCCCCCGGCCTAAACCGCCTCCAAAACTACATAGCCTCCCGTAACGCCATAATCCTGGGCGTAGCCGCCGACGAAGCCGACGCCCCATTCCAACAATTCCTCCACACCCAATCCGTCCGCTACCTTACCTACCGCGACCCAGCCACCAAAGACAACATCTCCCCCATCGCCAAGTCCTACGGCACCACCATGGTCCCCGAAACCTACATCATCGACCGCCACGGCAAAATCGCCCGCAAAATCATCGGTTTCCAGCAATGGGACTCCCCCGAAATGCTGGCCTACTTCGACGCCCTCCTAGGTCAGACGTAAACTACCATATATATATGGTTGAGCGACTTCCATGGAATTCCCGGTTAGTGGAACGCCCCGCGCAAACTTCCTCGAGCAATCACCTCAATTAAACGAATTTGTTCGTTACCCAGCACGGCACCACAACGTAAGGCGGCGCATTACCGTGAAGCCGATCTCCTGCGGGCGTGGGTAAGGACAAGACCAACGATAACGATGAGGAATTATAGTAAGGCTTCGTTTAATCTGACCTGCGAATTATCATCAAGACAAAGACGTGCTCCGAGTTCTGCAGGCGGCCCATCCATGCGGTTTTCGCGAGGGCGGGCTTGTTCCCTGCTCCTGACTTTGGTCAACCAGATTCGAACTTCTTTACTTCTAGAACTCTGCTCGTCCATCACGAACCACGCAGCACGATTCGCTATTGGCGAGCCCCGGAATCAACTCCATGCTCCGCGCCGAAATTCCTCTGCAATGTATTCGCTGGTCCGCATCGAAAAAGCCAAAATCGACAAGGTAGTGGTCTTGTCCGTGCAATTCAAAAACACGCTGGCATCCGAAACAAACAAATTCGGCACGTCATGCGTCTGCCCGAATCGATTGGTAACAAAATGCTTCGGTTCATCGCCCATCCGGCAAGTCCCGGTCTCATGCAAGCTGTACCCAGGAATCTCCGGATGATCGCTGCAACCCGCATACTCCCCGCCCGCGGCGCGCAAAATCTCCCGGCTAACCTGCTTGGCGTGCTCCCACATCTTCAATTCGTTCGCGCCCCATTGAAAGTGCAGCCGCGCCGCAGGAATTCCGTACGCATCCTTCACCTCAGGATCGATGTCCACAAAATTGGTCTCGGACGGCAGCGAAGGCGCCTGAATCCCCAAATTCACCGGCGTCGGATACCGCCGCTTGATCTCCCGCTTAAACTCCGACCCAAATCCTTCAATGCCCCGCGTCTCCGGAAACTCCTGGCAACCTCCGCCGGGATACATCGAATACCCACGAATAAACGCCTCTTCGCGCGGATTCTTCAAATTCTGCCAACGCGGCAACCAGGCAATTTCGCAGGTAGAAACATTGTCCGGAAAACTGGGCTGCCCCAACAGTTGGGGCAAATAGCCATAAGCGGTAGTCCCGTACATATGATCGCAAAGGTTTCGCCCCAACTGCCCGCTGGAGTTGGCAATTCCCATCGGCCAATGGCGCGACTTCGAGTTCAACATAATCCGAGCACTTTCGACGCACGATGCCGCCACCACTACCGCGCGGCCATATACTTCCGCCTCTTGCTTCGTGTGCCGATCCACATAAGCAACCCCGGCCGCTCGCCCATTCTCATGAACCAAAATATTCTTCGCCAACGCGTTCGTTCGCAGCTCCAAATTCTTGGTAGCCTCAGCAGCGGGCAGCAAATACCTCGGAGTGGAGAAAAATGATCCGGTATCGCAACCCTCCGTACAATTTCCGCAAAAATGACAAGCCGGATGCCCCTCGTGATTCACCGTCAGCTGCGCAACCCGGTCCGGCAGATAAGGAACGCCAACTTTTTCCGCGCCGCGCTGCAAAATCCAATCCAGACACCGAAAATTCATGGCCGGCAAATAATCCCCATCCGGATTACTTGGCCGGTTTTGCACCGTGCCCGCCACTCCAATCAGCCGTTCCACGCGCGAATAGTAAGGCGCGATCTCCGCGTATTTCACAGGCCAATCAACGCCAAATCCGTCCAGACTCGCCGCCTGGAAATCAATGTCCCCCATGCGCGCCGCGCTCCGCCCCCAAAAATTAGTCTTCCCGCCCACCGCAAAACACCGCGGCCACATCCACTCGGTTCCCGGAGCCGTGGTGTAAGTGATCTCATGCTCCCAAATGCCTTCGGTATATTCGTTGTCCATATAGCCGTAAGATTGGTCGCGTTTCTTTGGATCCCCAAACGCCCGGTACTTCATGTCGTAAGGCATGCGATGGTTCCGAAAATCCTTAGCGGGATTCAACGCCCTCCCAGCGTTCAAGGCACAAACCTTCAACCCCGCCTCGCAAAGGGTCTTAATAGCCATCCCCCCGCCAGCCCCGGTTCCGATCACGACGACATCGTAAATCTGTTTCGCCATCAAAACCCCTATGGTGGCCGATCTATAGATCGGTTCCCAGCATTTTCTAGAAGACTTTACAGAAACGAAAATCCCCAATGTCCGTGGATCTCAATATTTTGGCGGAGGCAAATGCAGGTGTTCGCGGTCGTTCACATGGGGGCAGCTCGGCGATTCCGAATAAAACTTCAATCCGGGATAATCCAACTCTTCCAAGCCGATGCGCGAAGTGTAGAAGCCCATCACGGTGTATTCCCGCACCAGAGCAAAGAAAACGCGCCCATCTTCCTCGCCCTCGCGAAACTCTTTCTTGTAAGCCAAGCGCCGCAGAATCTCGTTCTGTTCGTTGGGTCCGAGCGCAACAAACGTTTTCGAGTGCAACCGTTCGGAGTGCGCATCCAGCCAGCCGAGCCCGAAACGGAATTTGTACTGCAAGCTTGGATCGCTCCTCACCATGAAGTCTACAAACTCACTGACGCCTGCTTCGCGCGCACCCGCGCCTCCATCACTCGGAATGATCATCTCCGTCAACCGCTCCATTGTGTAGTACTCCGCCGGAGTAAAAAACTGAGGCGCGTACGCGGCATTCTTGATTTGCGCGGAATCTGCTTGCACATGCCCGCAAGCAAATGTCCAGCGCTTAAATCCCGGAAATTGCGCGGCCACCGACGAGATTGCCAGTATCCGCAGGACTTCTCGCCGTTCTATCCCCTGGCCCGCCATCCATTTCCTCCCGAAATTCCAGATAACACAAGCGCTTGTGGCTGTATCCGCTTCCCAGGCATCCCACCCACCACGTCACGACAAATCCCGGACGCTCCGCTCAATCAATTTCTTCGTGGGCTCATGAGGATCGCCCGACCCGCTGTATTCCACGGAACAGTAACCCCGATACCCGCTTGCCTTCAGAATTCCGAAGGTCCTTTCCAGGTCGACCGGGTATTCCTTGCCTTTTTCTTCGGCATCGAGGTCTTTGACGTGGCAAATTCCATAAGCGTGCTGAAACATGGCTCCAACCGCCCGGTAATTGAAATCCACATCGCCACTCATCGCCGAATTGGCAAAATCCGGCAAAGCATGAAGATAAGGATTGTTAACGCCCTCAATCACCTTCACCACAAAGAACGCATCTTCGCTAACAAGGTTATCGTTCTCCAGGTGCACCACCACATCCTTCGCCGCCGCATACTCCGCAACCGTCCGCAAACTATCGACCGCATTCGCCAAATTAGGTGGCGTGTTTTTACTAGGCGGCATATTGGTTCGTATGCTCGGCGAGCCGATACTCACCGCCACATCCACCCATTTTTTCGCGTAAGCCACAGCTTCGTTGCGTGTCGGGCGATCTGCGTCGTAGAAACTGTTCTCCTGGTCGACCGCAATGTTTACCGGCCGCACCTTAGCCTTCGTCAACGCCTCGCGAAAGCTCGCCAAATACTCCGGCGTCACCGCAGAAAAGTGCAAATTGTAAGGCTCGATGCCGTGCACATCGAATTTCTCGGCAACGTATGCGCCGAATTCCTTCAAGTCCATCCCCGGAACTTCTGGGTCGCGCTCCGAATTGGTAGGCGCGTTGAGATACGCGCGAAATGGCCATGCCGCCACCGCCATACGCTCGCGTGGCGCACTCGGAAACTTTACATGCGGCTGATTGTCAGTCGCTGCAGCCAGAACGGCGGCCTCACCTGGCAGCAACATCGCGCCAGCCCCGACCGCGCAAAGCTCTCCAAGAAATGTGCGCCTAGTCCGAATGGCCATAACCCCAGTATCCCCGCGCTAGACCAGACTCCATTCTTCCGGCCCGGCCAAAATAGCCCGCAGATATTATCACGCCCGCATTCGCCAAGCGCGGGGTGACGGGAAGCGCCCAGGCGCAGCGCACGTGCATCGAAGCTTGGTCGGAACTCCTAGCTCACATCAGCCATACTTGATATTTATAAAGCAGCACGCGACCAGCGAGGCGCATGGAGCCGAACACCATCAACGGTATTACGCCGACTCCGGCCGAAACCCTCGCATCACCATCCCCATTGGCCCCTTCCAGCAAGAGCCTGCTTCCCTGGCTGATTGCCGTGGCCTTCTTCATGGAGTCGCTGGACACCACGATTCTAAACACCGCCGTGCCCACCATCGCGGCAGCGCTGCACGTCGCGCCCCTGAGCATGAAGTCCGTGCTGGCAAGTTACACGCTGAGTTTGGCGGTCTTCATCCCGATCAGTGGCTGGATGGCCGACCGCTTCGGAACGCGCCGGGTGTTTGCCTCCGCGATCGGCATCTTCACGCTGGGATCGTTCCTCTGCGGCATCTCCACCAACATCCACGTTCTGGTGGCCTGCCGCATTCTGCAAGGCTGTGGCGGAGCCATGATGGTCCCAGTGGGCCGGCTTACCATGGTGCGCACCTTCGCCAAGTCCGAACTCATTCGCGCGATGAGTTTCGTTGCTATCCCCGGCCTCATAGGCCCGATGCTTGGCCCTATTGCCGGCGGCCTGATTGTCGGCTACCTGCACTGGCGCCTCATTTTCTTTGTGAATATTCCCATTGGCCTGATCGGCTTGTATTTGGTGTACCGACACCTGCCCGACTACCGCGAGCGCACTGACTCGCTCGATATAGCAGGATTGTTTCAGTTCGGCTCAGGCGTCGCGCTGCTTTCGTATGTGCTGGAAGTTTTTGGCGAGCATTTTCTAACCACGCCCGAAATCCTCGGGCTTCTGGCGCTCTCGCTCGCACTTCTAGCAGGCTACGGATTGCATGCCACCCGAACTCCACATCCGATGCTGCGGCTCGCGCTCTTTCGCATTCGCACTTTTCGCGCTGCCGTCAGCGGTAGCTTCGTCACGCGCCTGGGCATCGGCGGCATTCCCTTCCTCTTCCCTCTTCTCTATCAGGTCGGCCTGGGCTTTACGCCGATCGAATCAGGGCTATTGATGATGCCGCAGGCCATCGCTGCCATGAGCCTGAAATTGACGATGCCGCGCATCCTGGCGCGTTTCGGATACCGCGCGGTGCTGGTGTCAAACACCGTGGCCATCGGCCTGATGATCCTGCTGTTTGCCACCATCGGAAAAGGCACACCGGTGTGGCTGATCGTACTGGAAGTTTTCTGCTACGGCTTTTTCACTTCGCTTCAATACACCAGCATGAACACGCTGGCCTACGCCGACGTCACCGAAGAACAAGCGAGCGCCGCCAGCTCCATCGCCAGCACCATGCAACAAATGGCTATCAGCTTCGGCGTAGCCTCGGCTTCCTTGGTGACCGCCTTCTTTCTGCCCGACCGTTTTCGCGCCGACCCGCCGCAATTCATTCGCGGCATCCACCACGCCTTCTTCGTGCTGGGTGCAATGACGCTGCTGTCGACCATTGTTTTCCGCGAATTGAAGAAAGGAGACGGTAACGCAGTTAGCCAGGGGAAAATCGCACCAGCCGGCTAAACAGAAACAGTCAATAAGCCGACCGGCGATTGTTAACTCGCAACAACCAGGTAGGTCGAATATTCTTGGTCGGTTATGGCGGTAAAAGGCAGCATGCTTGGCGGTGCGCCGTCGGTATTGACGGCCCCCTGGTTTCGCGCCGCCTTTCTTAGCCGACAACAATTGCTGGCGCGCGATCCGGGGCCCCGGTTCGGAGACCGCAGCCAATACCAGCGGTCCGGCGGCAAGCACAGACGCGGAAGTGCAGAAACCTCGCCGTGAAATTCGGTCGGTGATCCTATTCGGCTAACCGTCATTAACAATCGGAGAAATGCGCTGTCAAGTCTTGCTGCAGACGTCAAAAGCAGATCCCTCGCTCCGCTTAAGATGAAAGTTTGCGAGGCCTGTTGCCGCCCAGGGCGCGCTAGACTCTAACCCGATCGTGCTTCACTCGCACTGGACTCGAGTGCGTTAATGTCCTGATTCTCCAAGATGCGCTTCGGCGCGCCTTGCTTGGCGATCTTGATCATCGCGCGTCCCAAGTCTTCGGTCGTGGTCACATACTTTCTCAGAATCGCCTTCCACAGCGGATACGTCGGCGCTACCACGGTATAAAGCGCCTGATACCATACCGCCTTCGAACGGATTCCGTGCAGCGGCTGGATATATCCAGGGCGCAACATGTACGCCGCCTTGAACGGCAGCTTGAAACAAATCGTTCTCGGTTTTACCCTTCACGCGTGCCCTCATAGTCCGCCCTCGCTCCGAGCTATCCGTACCTGCTCCAGAAACGTAGAGGAATGTCATGTTGAAATTTTCTTGCACTAGTACGCGCGCGACTTCGATGGTCAGGTCGTGTGTCAGTCGGCGATACTCTGCTTGTTTCATGCCCGCGGAGGAAACGCCCAAGCAGAAAAAGCACGCGTCATAACCTTTCAAGCTTGGAGCACTATCCGAAAGGTCGAATAGGCTTTGGCGAACTATCTCGTGCAATTTTGGATGCTTGCGGCCGGTGGGGCTGCGCCCAATCGCCAGAACCTCGGTGACTTCGAGATCCAGCAGGCATTCCCGCAAGACGCCCTGTCCCACCATCCCGGTCGCGCCAAAAAGAATCGCTTTCATGCTGAGACACTCCCTCTTGGCTGCTACGCATCATCGGAACGCGAACAGGCCTACAGACTGAGTTTGCGGAGGCGCAGAGCGTTCGCGATCACGGAGACCGAGCTTAGGCTCATTGCGGCGCTGGCAAGCATCGGGCTCAAGAGCCATCCGAACAGCGGGTAGAGGACCCCGGCGGCGATCGGGATGCCCATCGTGTTGTACAGAAAGGCGAACGCCAGATTTTGTTTTATGTTCGCGATGGTGGCGCGGCTGAGGCGGCGGGCACGGAGGATTCCTCGGAGATCGCCCTTTAGCAGCGTGATTCCGGCATTTTCGATGGCTACGTCGGTGCCGGTGCCCATGGCGATGCCCACGTCTGCCGCGGCTAACGCCGGAGCGTCGTTGATGCCATCGCCAGCCATGGCAACAACGTGCCCCAACTCCCGCCACCCCTCGACGGTCTCAGCTTTCTGCTGCGGCTGCATATCAGCGTCGACATGATCGATGCCAAGGTCCCGGGCGATTCGGTTCGCGACTTCGCAACGATCGCCGGTTGCGATAACAATGTCGATGCCTTCCGCGCGCAGTTCGCGAATGGCTGCTGCCGCCGATGCTTTGAGGGGATCGGCGAGGGCGAACGCACCAGCCACCTTTTGGTTCACCGCCACGAAGGCCAGGGTGGCCGCTGTGGAGGCTTTCACGGAAGCTTCGTTTTCCGCGATGGAAGTGTCCACGCCACGGTCTTTTAGGAATCGGAGCGTGCCAATCCAGACTACGTCGTTGTGCACCCGGCCTTCCGCACCGCCGCCCGGCGTGGCGCGAAAATCGACCACCGGCGATAACCGGAGATGCCGCTCTTCGGCGGCACGTACGATGGCCCGCGCCAACGGGTGTTCGCTGGCGCTTTCGACGCTGGCGGCGACACCCATCAACTGGTCTTCGGTTAGATCAGCGTCATGGAAAAGGGTTACGTGATCGAGGCGCGGCTTGCCTTCGGTTAAGGTGCCGGTTTTGTCGACGACCAGAGTATCGACCTTCGCTAAAGTCTCAAGTGCTTCGGCGTTGCGGATGAGAACTCCGGCGTGAGCGCCGCGGCCTACGGCGACCATGACGGACATCGGGGTGGCCAATCCGAGCGCGCATGGGCAAGCAATGATCAGCACGGAGACCGTGGCGACTAAGGCATGCGCGAAGCGGGGCTGCGGGCCGAGGAACGCCCAAGCCAAGAAAGTGAGTGCGGCAGTGGCGATAACGGCGGGCACGAAGTAGGAGGCGGCTTTGTCCGCGAGGCGCTGCATGGGAGCGCGGCTGCGTTGGGCTTCGCTGACCAGCTTCACGATTTGGGCGAGCATGGTTTGGTTGCCGACACGCTCGGCTTCCATCACGAAGCTGCCGTTGGTGTTGAGGGTGCCTCCGGTGACTGCATCGCCAAGAGATTTGTCGACGGGCATGGGTTCGCCAGTGACCATGGATTCGTCGACGGCGCTGTCGCCTTCGCGAATCGCGCCATCGACGGGCACGCGCTCGCCCGGCCGGACTCGCAATCTGTCGCCGCGTTGGACCTGATCGAGCGCAACGGCCTGCTCTCGGCCGTCGGCACTGATGAGGTGAGCTTGCTGCGGGGTGAGATTCAGTAGCGCGCGAATGGCGCCGGAGGTTTGCTGGCGGGCGCGAAGCTCCAGTACTTGGCCTAGAAGGACCAGCGTGGTGATCACCGCGGCGGATTCGAAATAGACTGGCGCGCCGCCGTCCGGTCCGCGGAAAGACACGGGGAAGATTTGCGGGAATAGCGTGGCAACTACACTGTTGAGATAGGCCGCGCTTGTGCCCAGGCCGATCAGAGTGAACATGTTGGGACTACGGTGAACGAGCGAGGCCCAGAAACGCTGGAAGAAAGGCCAGCCGCCCCACAGGACGACGGGCGTGGCGAGAAGGAGCTCGATCCAATTGCGAACAGCGGGCGCGAGTTGCAAGCCGAGGTATTCGCCGAACATGGAGAGAACCAGCAAGGGTGTGGAGAGTGCTGCGCTGATCCAAAATCGCTTGTGCATGGAATCGTACTCGGGATCGGCCTCGACTTGGGCTAGGGGATCCATGGGCTCGAGTGCCATGCCGCAGATGGGACAGGAGCCAGGACCGATCTGGATGACTTCAGGGTGCATTGGGCAGGTGTAGCGGGCAGTGGCGCCTAGGCCTGAGATGAGTGAGTCAATGGCGAGGCGACCGGCGCGATGCTGGGCCATGCCCGCCGTTCTGGGAGCGGGAAGGAATTTGCCGGGCTCTTGTTGGAAACCAGTGGCGCAATCCTGGGAGCAGAAGAAATACGTTTTGTCACGGTATTCCGCATTCGGCGCTGTGTTGGGAAATTGGACGACCATGCCGCACACGGGGTCTTTCTCTGCGGGATGCGAGCCGGTCGCACTTCCGGGGTTCACGATAGAGCGCGATTCGATGATAGGCAGTGAGGCGGACTGCGGAATTGCACCCTTTGGAATTGCGATCGGCGGGCTTGCAAATTTTTCTGGTGATTGCGCGAAGCGGCGGGCGCATTCAGCTGAGCAAAAATAGTAGGTTTGGCCGGCGTGGTCGATTTTTGCGGCGGCTTGATGGGGGTCGACGGTCATTCCGCAGATGGGGTCTTTGGCCAAGTGGAATTCCCTTTCTTACATTTTCGAACTGGCATGGTGCTCTGGGCACCGGCACGCCGATCATCCCGATTGCTTCGGTTGAGGAAACTGCCGCAGGGCTCCGCGGACTCCGCCCTGCGCGACAGGTCGTGGCTCATTAGCGCAGATGCGCGTAGATCATTTCTAGTAGTTCGTCGTACATGGCTTCGGATTCGGCTTTCTTGGGGCTGCGTAGGGCTTTGGCGGCGCAATGATGGAGATGATTGCGCATCAGGTTTCGGGCTACGCCGCGGAGCGCTTCCTGAACGCTGGCTACTTGCGTGATGATGTCGGGGCAGTAGCGGTCCTCTTCGACCATTTTTTGGAGGCCGCGCATTTGGCCTTCGATTCGACGGAGGCGGTTGCGGTTGGCTTCTTTTAGCTGCGGATCGACGGCGATCGCCTTCCGGGGTTCGCTGGAAATCGCGCAGGCGCAATTGGCGGGTTTGGGTTGGGTTGAGCTCCTTCGTTGAGACCGTGTTCTTGCGACCATTTTTCTTTGTAATACCCCTAGGGGCTATTTATACCCCCTGAGCCTATTGTTGTCAAATGGCTTGATTCTGGGGGCGGGTGTTGGTCGCAAGCTTCCGCAGCGGACTCCCACGATGTCGAACCCGTTGGCGTCCTCGCCCTGTCGGAGAGGGCGGCTACAGGTTACTGTTCGCGTTGGGAGGGACAGGATCTCTGCAAGGGGTAGAGGGGCTGGTATAATGCCGGGCATGACACTCGTCGAAATCACTTATGAATTGCAGTCGCCCCTGAATCAGGAACAACTTCAGAGTTTAGGGGCGTTCGCGAATACGTATGGGTTGCGGAAGTTTCGCGTGGACGATGACCGCAAACACCTGTCATTTGAGTATGATGCTTCGCGGCTGCGGGAGACTGAGGTGGCGCATGTGCTGCGGCAGGCGCGGATCCCGGTCACGCGGAAAGTCAACTGAGCGCGGCGACGATTGCGGGAACTTCGTCATTGCCAACGGAAGGCCCGGCGCCTACATGACGGCCGGTGGGCGCAGTCGATCAGTCGCGCGGAGGCTAGTGGAGCTGGATGTAGAGATTCATAAAGTAAGAGCCGCGGAGGCAGACCTGCAGGCTTAGGGAAAGGAAAAGGGGCCCCCGCTTGGGATCGGGGGCCCCGAAAGGCACGTTTCGTTGCCAGTGTCGTTTTCACACCGGCGCGTGGGGTCATCCATCCTAGCTTCCCTCTCAGAGGCAGGTTGGGAACGAATTGTTGAAAGTAACGAGCAAGCCCCTTCCCCCTCGCTTCGTCACTTCTCGAACAATTCATCCATTCGAAACGCGCCCACGCAGGGGGTAATGCAGGAGAGTTGCCAATCGCTCCTTATGCACATCGATAGATAAGCACCTTAATTACAAACAGTTGGAGAAAACTAACCCTCGCGCGCAACGGTCGAAATGGGTTTCAAAATCACATTGGAACCGCTTTGAAACTCAATTGGGAATCGGTGCTGCCCCGGTCAGTTCCCTGCGCGATCGCGCTTGCCCCTGCGCTAAAGCAGTCCTATTACTTAGGTAATGCTCTTTTTTGTGGCCAAGCTCTATCGGTTTTTTGATAGCAGTCGCTCACACTGCACAAATGGACTACCCCCTACCGGTCCTGAAGATCTCCTGCTTCATTTCACGTGGCGCGTTTCTCGCTCTCGCATTCCTCCTGGGTTCGCTTAGCCTGCAAGCCGATACGCATTACGGTTTCGGGTCGCGGGCAGGGGTCTGCTATTGTCACTGCGCGATGTCGAAGGCGCGCAGCGGATGCGCCAAAATGTGCGAGACGCCCAAGTATGCTTCGCGTTGGTGGGCGACCACTTGCGCGCGCGCTCGGCGCAAAGCGCCGGTCGATAATCCGGGAGCTAGCCCGAGGCTACCTCATCCGGATCGCGCGGAGCACGCGCAGCTGTACAACTAAGAAGCGAGATTAAAGCTCAAAGCGGATGCCCGGGCAGCCGGGGTTAGCGCAGTGCTGTGCTCCCTAACCTGTTTCGGCTGCGGCAGTTGGGATGCGCGTGGTGTCGGCTGGCGCTGATGACGAGGGTTCGCCTAGGAGCTTGGCTAGGATTTCCGGGATTTCGAAAATGGCTTGATTGTTTTGGGCGGCTACGTTTTTGCGGAATTCGGTCAGGTTTGCGGGGTCTAGCATTTGGGTTACACCGGAGACTACCTCTTTGAAACTCTTCAGGACTAGGCCCACGCGATTTTCCATCACCCATTGGGCGTTGTAGCGCTCTTGCGGTAGCGTCCACGAGTTGCACTCGATAAGGACGGGGAGCCTACGGACCATGGCTTCGGCGATGCTGCCGGGGCCTGGCTTGCCGATCAGGAAGTCGGCGGCACGCATCCATTTGTGTATTTCGTTTGTGAATCCCAGGACCTGGACGGGCATGCGCCACCGGCGGGCGCGAAGCTTTGCGGCTAAGGATTCGTTGCGGCCGCAGATGAGGATCAGCTGTACGGGCACGTTGGCGGCATCGAGGTGTTCGGTGATCTCGCCCATCACTTTGGAGCCGTGGCCGCCAAAGAGTACGATTGCCGTGGGAAGATGTGGTTTCAAGCCTAGCTCGGCGCGAAGGACCAGAGGGTCGGAATTGTCGGGGAGGTAAAAATCGGGGCGCAAGATCATGCCAGAGGTGGCGAAGATGTGGGCCTCGTCGTGACCGATGGAACGGGCTTGCTCGACGGCGCGCTTCGTGCCTGCGATAACGTATTGGTTCTTAATGGGTTCGATCCAGAAGTGCGGGGGGAAGTCGGCTAGATCGGTAATGATGGTGACAAAGGGGCGGCCCGGACAAACGTTGTTCCAGCTTTCGTAGATTTCGCGATTGAAATGGGGGATTACGGAAACCAGGAGGTCGGCGGGGTTCTTGCGCCAATAATCCTCGAGTAGCCGGACCAACGGCGTATGAAAGAGGCCGATGGTGGCCTGAAGCAGGCGCAGAAGAGCGGTGGCACCGAGGGTCCAGCCGTTTTGGAGGATGACATTGTACTGCTCTTGAATGCGGATGCCCGTGAGTCGACGTAGGACGTCGAGTTTGTCGGTTAGCTCCTGGAACTGCACGAGCTGGACCTGCCAGCGGCGGTGCTGCTGGGCGAGGACGGTCTGGAGAGCTACGGCAGCATTGCGGTGGCCGCCGCCCGCATCATGAAAAAGAATGTGTATTTTTTTCATGACAGGATTGTTACATACGCTTTGTGTTCGCCAAGAGGAGCAAATGGCATGCCATGTTGATAACCTAGGAAGTTATTTGTGTTCAATGAGTTCCAAGAGCACATTCACGCAGATTTTGTGACCTCTTCATGGATTGTTCATATCTTTGCGTGACAATCGATACATGCGATGCGACCTTCACGTTCATTCGACCGCTTCCGGCATGTGCAACACGCCGGGCTTGAGCCGGGTGTGCCGGGAGTCCTACAACGAACCTCAAGAGGTGTATGAGCGACTGAAGCGGGTGGGCATGTCCCTGGTTACGGTCACCGACCATGACTCCATTGACGCTGCCGAAGTGCTGCGGCGGTACCCGGATTTCTTTCTGAGCGAGGAGGTTACGGTGCGGCTGCCGAGCGGGACGGAGATGCATTTGGGGGTCTACGGCATCACCGAACGGGACCACTTGGAGATCCAGCGACGGCGGGGCGAGTTTATCGGGTTGGTGATGTACCTGAGCGAGCGGAAGCTGTTGTTCAGCGTGAACCATGTGTTCTCCGGTTTGACCGGACGGCGCGAGGAGGACGACTTTAATTGGTTTGCGTCGTACGCGCCTGCTTTCGAGGTGCGGAACGGGCAGATGCGGCTGGAGGCCAATGCCAGCGCCGAGCGGTTGGCCGGCCGGCTCGGTAAAATTGGGTTGGCCGGAAGCGACGCGCACACCATTGCGGGAGTGGGCCTGACGTATACCGAGGTCCCAGGCGTACGGACCGTGAGTGAATTTTTTGCCGGACTGCGGGCGGGGCGCGGCGGCGTCCACGGGGTGCATGGAAGTTACGCCAAGCTGACCGCGGACGTCTATCGGATTGCGAGCAGTTTCTTTCACGAAAAGCCTTGGGCTCTGCCGATTTTGCCGCTGACTGTCTTGGTGCCTGCGATTACGGCGGGCCACTGGCTTAATGAGATGCGTTTTTGCCGCAAATGGACGGCGGCGCTCGAAACGGAAGAGAAAAGTCCGCGGATGCTCTGGCAGCTGGAATCCGGGCTGGAAGCGAATTTGGCCAGCTGACGTACTCGGCCTGTTGGGGCATGGGAACAATTGAGGTGTCGCGATGACGGTCGCACGCAACCTCTGGGGACACATCGAGCGCCGCGATCATCGGGTGATGCGGCGGATGAATCGCTGGCGCGCGCCGCGATGGATTCGGTTCTGGATGATTGCAGCCACGCGGATGGGCGATGGATGGTTGTGGTACGGGCTGGGCGTCATGCTGTCAATTTTTGGCGGGGCGCAACGGTTTGCAGCGGTGGAAGCGGCTGGGGCCGCGGGCGTTAGCGGCGTCTTCGTATTTAAGGTGATTAAGAGGTTGAGCGCGCGGTCGCGGCCTTGCCAGTTGGAGCCGCATTGCTGGTCCAAGGTTTTGCCGCCGGATAAGTTTTCGTTTCCTTCCGGGCATACGATGACGGCGTTTTCGGTGGCCTTGGTGGTTAGTTACTTTTATCCGGGGCTGGAGGCGCCGTTGTTCTTTTTGGCCGTCAGCATCGGCCTGTCTCGCGTGGTGTTGGGGATGCACTTTTTGAGCGATGTGCTGGCTGGGGCGGTTTTGGGTGTGGCGCTGGGTTGCGCTTCGATTACAGCGTTTGCTTCGTTCGGTTTGGTTTAGTTCCCGGGCGATCTGCGGATTTGCGTTTTCCGCTCGGCAGTATTTTTGAAACCCTGCGACATTGAATTCGTTGCGGATACGCGCGGCGATCGGGCGCAGCCGTACGCTGTGCCCCTGCAATTGAGATCGCAGCCGACCTAAAGGTAAGGCCGGGCTCTAAGCCCAGCACCTACAATTACGCTACAGCGGTTTGGGGTGGGCGGATAGGGCTTCGCGGAATGCGGCTAGATTGCTCTTGTCTACGATGGCTGTGCCGGTATCGACCCAGGAGGGCATGGGTGGGGCCGGGGCGGTGCGCCAGTCTTTGAATTCGTGGACGGCGTTGTGGTGCAGGTCGTCTAGGAATTTTAGGCCGTAGAAGGCCATTATATAGGGCTTTTGGGTAACCGTGGCGTTGATGCCGCCGCGATCGATCCAGGAGAAGGTTTCGGGATCTTTGTCGAAGGAGACGATGGCTACCTTGCCGGTGAGATCGACACGATGCAACGCGTCGGCTACGCCTGATCCGCCGGAGGCTTCCAGGCAGATTACGCCGTCCAACTTCTGTTTTTTCGAAATCAGGGCGGAGATACCATCGTAGGCGTTTCGGGGGTCGCCTTTGTCGTCGATGGTTTGGACAATCTTGATGCCGGGGTATTTTTTTAGGGCTTCGTTGACGCCGCGGACGCGCTCATCCAGATTGGGTTGCCCGCTGATGCTGACGACGGCGATTTGTCCCTGGCCCTTGACGATATCGGCCATGCGCTTCGCGCTTTCTTGACCGGCGCGGAAATTGTCGGTGCCGATGAAAAGAAGACGCTTTGAGTCGGGGGCGTCGGCATCAATGCAGATCACTGGAATACCTGCCTGGATGGCTGCGTTGATGGCGTCTTTGAAAAGGTCCGCATTGGCCACCGAGACCAGAATTCCGGCGGGATGTAGTGCGACGGCTTTTTGGAAGGAGTCGAGCTCGTCTTTCGGGGAGAGCGTCGTTGGTCCGTCCATTTCAGCTTTGACGCCCATTTCTTTGGCGGCGTCGGTAAGGCCGGCCTGGGCTTCCTGCCAATACGGGATGCTGATGTTTGCGGAGATGAAGTAATACTGCTCGTCCTTGGCGTGGTAGGGTTCCTCGCATGCGGCGAGACCTGCGCTCAGAGCGATGCTTAGCACCGCGGTCCACTTGTAATTGTGTTTCATACGACATCTCCTTTGCGCATGTCCGACCCGGCACCGAAGAAATCGAAAACCGATCGTTCTGGGTTTTCTGGTGGGCAAGCCTATCACAAGCTGGGCTGGATTTAGCGGTCGTGTTGGTCAAGCCGGTAGGTTAGAGGAGCGGAATTTAATGATGCCTTGCAACAATTCGGACGAGCCGTGCAAATGCTAGCCTGCTAAGCTAGTCGGTGGTGGGAACCTCTTTCATTCTCGAAATTTCCGTCGATACATTGGAACGGGCGCTGGCCGCGGAACGTGGCGGGGCGAACCGGATCGAGTTGTGCAGCGAACTCTCGCAGGGTGGTCTTATGCCTGATGCCGACTTGGTACGCTCGGTGCGGGAGATGGTGCGGCTACCTATTTTTGTTATGATCCGGCCTCGCGGCGGGGACTTTGTCTATTCCGATCGCGAATACGCAGAGATGGAGCTGGAGATTGAAGCTGCGCGGCGACTGGGGGTCGACGGCTTCGTCTTGGGGATACTGCGACGGGACGGAGAGGTGGATATACAACGCACGCGGCAATTGGTCGAGTTAGCTGGTCGGTCGCCAGTTACGTTTCATCGCGCGACCGATGTGACAGGGGATATTCATAAGGCACTCGAGGACGTCGTGCAAACTGGCGCGGAGCGGTTGTTAAGTTCCGGGGGCGCGGCTACCGCTATCGAGGGCATCGACTGTCTGAAGAAACTGGTGACGGGTGCGGCCAGCCGCGTCCTGGTGATGCCCGGGGGCGGCATTACTGCTTCGAACGTTATGGTCGTGGCCGAGGCCACGGGCGCGCGTGAATTTCACGCGGGCCTGAGTTCCATAGCGGCGCGAGTTGATGCCGACGAAGGGAGATTCGAAGAGGAGGTTCGAAAGATACGGCGAGCACTCGAACGCTTCCAAATCGCGCGAGGACTAAGCGAGGTGAAACGGATTTAGAATTGGGACGTTGAAGAGCTTGAAGTCGCGTTCGTTGCGCGTCGCGACCGTAAATCCACAGACCTTCGCGGTTGCCGCAGATCATGGCATCTTTTAGAAGCTCCGGCGTCTTCGCTTCCATCATACGAGCGCATTCGCAAAAACTGATTTCGTCGACGGGTACTATTTGTTGCGTAATCGCGAGATCGTCGACCCACGCTTCAATTTTCTTAGCTTTGTCGGCACCCTGGCGGCCGGTGCTTTCGACGCCCACCTGCAACTCCCGAAAGACGACTGCCGAGAAGCGGATTAAATCGAGCCCAAAAAAGGAATTCAACACCGAGGGCACGGAGAGCACCCAGCAAGACGGAGAAAAGTCTCGGCTGGGTTCGACAGTGTCTGGGCAGAAATTAGAGGGCGCCGGATTGCGGCGCCCTTGGGAAATGTTTTCGAATTGGAAGACAGTCAGGCTTTTTGGGCTTGGCGGCGTAGGAATGTAGGGACGTCCAGGTCGTCGACTGTTGGTACGTCGCGGCTTACCTCGCGGACGTTTTGTTGGACTTGGTGGACTACGTTTGGCGGAGGTGGCGGGGGCGGCGGCGGTTCTGATTCGGCGACTTCGGGGGCGGCCGCCCAGGTTCTGGGCATGAAGGACGGCTTTTCTTTGACTATCTTCTTGTTGGCTTCTTTGAAGCCTGCGGCGATTACCGTGATCTTGATGGTGTCTTTCATCTGGTCGTCTTGGACGGCGCCGAAGATGATGTTGGCGTTTTCGTGGGCGGCTTTCTGGATGACCGAGGAAGCTTCGTGGACTTCTTGGAGAGTGAGGCTGGAGCTGCCGGAAATGTTGATGAGGATGCCTTGGGCGCCTTGAATCGAATTGTCTTCTAGCAGCGGGCTGGCTATGGCGCGATTGGCGGCGTCTACGGCACGGTTGGTGCCGGTGCCTACCGCGGTGCCCATTACGGCGTAGCCCTGGCCGTGCATGATGGCTTTTACGTCGGCGAAATCGCGATTGATGATGCCGGGTACGGTGATGATGTCGGAAATACCTTGAACGGCTTGGCGCAGGATGTCGTCGGCTATGCGGAAGGCGTCGAAGAAGCTGGTGCCGCGCTCTACGGTTTCCATGAGGCGTTCATTAGGAATGACGATGACCGTGTCTACTGCGCCGATTAGTTCTTGCAAGGCTTGCTCGGCTTGGAGCATGCGGCGTTTGCCTTCGAAGGCGAAGGGCTTGGTTACTACGGCTACGCTTAGGGCGCCTAGTTCGCTGGCCAGCGAGGCTACCACCGGGGCGGCACCGCTGCCCGTGCCACCGCCTAAACCTGCGGTGATGAAGATCATGTCGGAGCCTTCTAGGGCCTCGATAATCTTCTCGGTGTCTTCTAAGGCGGCTTTGCGGCCGGTTTCGGGATTGGCGCCTGCACCTAGGCCTTTGGTGAGCTTCGCGCCTAGCTGAATCTTTATTGGGGCTTGCGAAAGCTTCAGGGCTTGCAGGTCGGTATTGGCGGTGATGAATTCGACGCCTTCGACCTTGGCGCGGATCATGCGGTTTACGGCGTTGCAGCCGCCTCCGCCTACTCCGATTACTTTGATCTTCGCGGGTGACGTCTCTTCGCTGAAGCTCATGCGAATTCCCGTGTCTTTCGTTGTCATTCTTCCTCAGCCTTCCCCAAGTTGCCGGCGATCGCTTGACGTCACATTAAAATGTGGCGCTCGGCCAGGTTACGATGCGCTGGCGAACATGGATTTCAATTTGGATACCAGATTTCCTCCGCGTTGTGGCGCAGAACGTCGGGCTTTGGCGCCGTACACCACTAAGCCTACAACGGTTGCATATTCCGGTTGGGCTACCTGCTCGGGCAGATCGGCGAGGCCTTTGGGCTCGGCGATACGCACGGGCAGGTGGAAAGTTTGCTCGGCTAGCTCGAGTAAGCCGTGAAGTTTGGCGCCGCCGCCGGCTAGAACGAAGCCTGCGGGGATTTGCTTGTCCAGGCCTGCGCGTTGTAGATCGTCCCGGATCAAAGCGAGCAATTCGTTAGCCCTTGGTTCGATGATTTCGGTAAGCATGCGGGCGAAGATGGTCCGCGGGGGGCGGTCACCTACGCTGGCGATTTCTATGGCGCCGTCCTCGGTGAGCATCGACGCGGCGGCTACGCCGTGGTGACGCTTGATGCGTTCGGCTTCTGGAATGGGGGTGCGCAGGCCCACGGCTAGGTCGTTGGTGAAGTGGTCGCCGCCGATGGCTACTCCGCTGGTGTGGCGAACTACGCCGCCACCGTAGATGATCAGTTCGGAGGTGCCGCCGCCTATGTCGAGGAGGCAGACGCCCAGGTCGCGCTCGTCTTGGGTTAGGCAGGACTCGGCAGAGGCTAGAGGCTCGAGGACCGTGTCGCTGATAAGGATGCCGGCGCGGTTCGCGGCGGTGACTAAGTTTTGTGTGGCTGAGCCGGATGAGGTGACTACGTGGACGTTGGCTTCGAGGCGTTGGCCAATCATGCCTACTGGGTCGCGGATGCCTTCCTGCGCGTCTACCAGAAATTCGTGGGGGAGGACGTGGAGGACTTCGCGGTCTTCAGGCAGGGTGATGTTGCGGGCGGCGTCGATGGCGCGGCGGACGTCTTCGCGTTCGATGTCGCGGGAACGATGGCCCAAGGTGATGCCGCCCCGGCTGTTGACGCCGCGGACAAAATTCCCGGCTACGCCGATTAGGGCGGATTCTACCGGGACGTTGGCCACGCCTTCGGCTTCTTCTACGGCGCGGCGGATGGAACTTACCGTGGAATCCAGATTCACAATCAGGCCTTTGCGAAGGCCTTTCGATTCGGCGGCGCCTAACGCCAGGAACTTGGCTTGTTCCCCGTCCATTTCGGCGATCAGGACGCACGTTTTTGTGCTGCCGATGTCCAGGCCGATTAGATATTTGTCTTTCTTTGCCAAGCTTGCTCCCAACTGCGCTATCTGCTTCTTGCAACCGTCGTGCCGCCGGTGGTGTCGGTGTTCAAGATTACTTGCTTCGAATATTGCAGGTCGATCGAGCGAACTCGGCCATTGGCGGCTTGCCATTGTGCAAAATTGTCGATGATCAGGCGGAATTTACCGGCGAAATCGCTTTGTCCGAATTGAATGCTTACGGCTTGAGAATCGCTGACGGTGCTGATGCCGGCCATCACCGCGCGGAGATCTTTCGCGTTGGAGAGATCGATTTCGCTTACCCGATCGGAAGAGGCTATGCGGACGGCCTCGATGTCTTTGACGAAGTCCTGATAGGTTTGCATGCGGCGGGCTCGCTCGTCGCGAGACATGTTGTCGGAGAGGCCCGTTACGATTGGGAAGTGGAAGTCTTCGCCGCGGGGGCGGTCGAGGATTACCCCGTGGGCGTCGATCAAGGCCAGTTCGGTGCCGTTGCGGAGGAAAGCCATCGGGGTGCGCTCGGTGATTTCCACGCGAATGTGATTGGGCAGGATGCGCTGAACGCCTGCGGATTCAACCCAGGATAGTTCTTCGAGGGCACTGCGGCGGGCGTCTAGCGGGATGCTGAGGACGCTGTGGCCGCGGTCGCGAGCGAATTGTTGCAGGACCGCGTCGCGGCTGACGATGCGGTTGCCGGTTAGCTCGATTTGATCGGGCTTTAGCAGGGCGACTTGCGGCGAATGATACAGAAAGTCGGCGGCGATGGCCGCGGCAGCTAGCATGGCGGTAGCAGTCAGGCCGAAGACAAAGGCGCGACGATAGAACGAGGCGCTTTTCCCGCCGAACTTTTTGCGGCGGATTTCTACCGGCTTTTGGCGGCGGAGGTAGCGCGGCTCGTCTTCATGCAGCAGGTCCGGGCGGTAGGAATCGGCATCCGCTGCCGAGCCGTTGCGCGGCATGGATTTTACCCGTTCCACACAACCACCTCGTGTTCGAGTTCGACGTTGAATGCTTTCTGCACGCGCTCGCGAACGTCGCCGATTAGAGTCAGCATATCCTTCGCGGATGCTGAGCCGGCATTCACAAAGAAATTGGCGTGGCGATCGCTGATGCGGGCGTCGCCAACATTTAGACCCTTTAATCCAAGCTCATCAATCATGCGGCCTGCTGAGGCTCCAGGAGGATTCTTGAAGATGCATCCTGCACTCTTTTGGCCTAGCGGCTGGCTGGATCGGCGTTTTTCGTTGCAGATACGAATCCCTGCGAGGATTTCCTTGAATGGCTTGGAGGGAAGTTCCAGTTTCACCGCGAGCATCATATCATTCGGCGCAAATGATGTATGCCGGTATTCGAAAGAAATTTGGTCGCCCTTGAGGATTTCTATCTTGCGGCCTGCGGCGCGATAGAGTTTTACTTCGCGGACATAGGAGCCGATTTGCATGCCGTAAGCTCCGGCGTTCATGCGGAGGGCGCCGCCTACGGTGCCGGGGACACCGATTAGGCCTTCCATGCCGCCTAGGTCATTTTTTGCGCAGAAGGTTACGGTGCGGCCGAGGTCGGCTGCAGCGTCGACTCGGGCGAAGGTGCCATCGATCACTACCTCAGGCTCGGGCTTGGCTAATTGGAGGACAACCCACGGTAGCTCGCCGTCTCCGACCAGCAGGTTCGAGCCTCCTCCGAGGAACCGGTGGGGGACGCCATCGGCGTCCAGCAAGTCGAGCAGGGCCGGAATACTTTCGTGCTTCTTGATACGGAGAAGATCGGTGGTGCCACCGATTCCGAGCGAGGTGAGGTCGGAGAGCGCGGAACCAGTGCGCCAGTCGACTCCAAGCTCTGGCAAGGCCGCGATTACTTTGGGATTTTCAATGCGCATGGGTTGCGGGATGCTCCGTTCCGAGCAGGACCATTAGCTCGTTGCTGGCGCGGCTGACGTTGCCTGCGCCAATGGTGAAGATGGCGTCGCCGGTGCGGGCTTCGTGCAGCAGGTGTTCCATACCTTCGTGCATGGACTGGAAATAGAGCACGTTTTTGTGGCCGGCTTCGCGTATCGCGTTGGCTAGGGCTTCGCTGGTTATGCCGGGGATGGGTTGTTCGCTGGCAGCGTAGATGTCGGTCAAGACGAGGACGTCGGCTTGATTGAAGGCTCGGCTGAAGTCGTCCCAAAGGTGCTGGGTGCGCGAATAGCGGTGGGGTTGGAATAGCACGAGCGAGCGATTGAATTTGCAGGCGCGTGCGGCGTCCAACGTGGCGCGAATCTCGACCGGATGGTGGCCGTAATCGTCGATGACCGTTATTCCATTGACGACGCCTTTTACATCGAAGCGACGGCCTACACCGGAAAATTTTGCTAGGCCTTCGCGGATTAATTCCGCAGGCACGTTTAAGTAAAGCGCGACCGCGGCGGCGGCGGCGGCATTTCGGACGTTGTGGATGCCCGGCGGATGTGGCAACGCAAATGTCCCCAGATCCTCTCCCTTGTAGGTCAGGCGGAATTGGCTGCCCAGGCCTTCGAGTTTGACCTCGCTGATGACCAGATCGGCTTGCGTGGAGATACCGTAGGTAATGATGGGGCGCTTCACATTAGGGATGATGGCTTGAACATTTGGTTCATCGAGACAGAGGATCGCAGAGCCGTAGAATGGCACTCGATTGACGAATTCGGTGAAACAGCCTTGGATGTCGTCGAGCGAAGCGTATTGGTCGAGATGTTCACGGTCGATGGTGGTGACTACAGATACGACTGGAGCAAGCAGCAGGAAACTGCGGTCGCTTTCGTCGGCTTCGACGACGAAAAATTCTCCCTTGCCGAGCCGAGCGGTCGTGCCAGCCTGATTCACTCGGCCACCGATCACGAATGTCGGATCGAGATGGGCGGCGGCCAGGACCGAGGCGACGATCGAAGTCGTGGTGGTCTTGCCATGAGCGCCGGCGACGGCAATGCCATACTTCAGGCGCATGAGTTCCGCGAGCATCTCAGCACGAGGGATGACGGGAATCTTACGCTTGTGCGCTTCGTCGACTTCGGGATTGTCGGCCTTGATGGCCGACGAGGTTACCACCACGTGGGCGTCCACGACGTTGCTGGCTTTGTGGCCGTCGTAAATCGTGGCGCCCAGATTTTGCAGGCGCTCGGTAATCGGGGACGGCTTGGTGTCGGAACCGGTAACGGAGTAACCGAGGGTCAACAACACTTCGGCGATGCCGCTCATGCCGATGCCGCCGATGCCGACCAGATGAATGCGCTGAAAATTTCTAAACGAAACCATCATGGGTTCCTCGGGGTCCTGTCACTGCTGCTGGCTGCTTGGTTTTCGCGTTAGCCCTGAGACCGGGTGACACGACTTGTTCGATTAAGTCGACGATGTCGCGCGCCGCGTTGGGGGCCGCTAGCCTGCACGCGGCCATTGACATACGTTCGATCTCCCAGGGCTGGTCGAGGAGGGAGAAAATTTCGCTGCACAGACGCTCGGCGGTCAGTTCCGGCTCCGGAATCACTCGGCCCGCTCCCGCGGCAACCATCGCTTGCGCGTTGCGCAACTGGTGGCTGTCGGTAGCGGCGCCAAATGGGATAAAAATGGCGGCGCGGCCGGCGGCGGCGATTTCCGAGGCGGTAATTGCTCCGGCGCGGCAGACGATCATGTCCGCCCAGCCAAAGCGCTCCGCCATATTCGTCAAGAACGGCAGCACCTCTGCAGCATACTCGCGGCGCGCGTAGGCAGTGCGTACAGCATTATAGTCACGTTCACCCGTCTGGTGAACGATGGCTAGTTCACTTTTGCGCACAGCGAGACGATCCATGGCGTCGACGAAAGTGCGGTTGATGGGGAGCGCGCCCTGGCTGCCTCCGGTGACCAGCAGGCGCAATGGTTTTTCGAGCAGGCGCGGTTTGATCGAGAAAAATTCTTGGCGCACCGGGCATCCGGTGACAACGGCTCTGGGCCCGAGTGCTTTCGCAGATTGCTCGTATCCGGCGGCGATCCGCTTCGACATTTTTGCGAGGACGCGATTGGTGAAGCCCGGCTCGGCGTTCGGTTCGAAAATTACATTGGGCACGCCACGCAGCCAGGTGGCCAGCAGCATCGGGCCGGCCGCGTAACCGCCAACACCAAACGCCGCCGCGGGTTTTTGCCTGCGCAAGATGCGCATGGCATCGAGCAAGCCGGGCCCTAAAATGGCGAGATTTTTCACCAGCGTGGCGCCGCCTTTGCCTTTCAATCCGCCAGCGCGCAGCGTCTCCAGCGGCAGTCCCGCTTGGGGCACCAGTTTCATTTCCATCCCGCGTTGCGTTCCCACCAGCACGACTTCCCTGTCCCTCCCTCTCGACAACCATTCACGCGCGATGGCGATGGCCGGAAAAACGTGGCCGCCGGTGCCGCCGCCTGCGATCAAAAGCTTCACGTGTCTATGCTTCTTCCGCTTGCTGGCTGATGTTCAGGAGCACGCCGGTAGCCAGCAGCATCACCAGCAAACTCGAGCCGCCATAGCTGACGAACGGGAGTGGAATGCCTTTGGTCGGCACCATGCCGAGCACCACCACGAAGTTGATGAGCGCCTGGCTGAGGACCATTGCCGTGATGCCCAGCGCGAGCAGCCGGCCAAACCCATCGGGGGCGGAAAACGATGCGCGCAATCCGCGCCACGCATAAATCCCGAAAAGGGTAATCACCAGAATGGCGCCGATGAATCCCAGCTCTTCGCAGATCACTGCGTAGATGAAATCGGTGTGCGCTTCCGGAAGATAAAAGAGCTTTTGTTTACTCTCCATCAGGCCAACGCCGGTGAAGCCACCCGAACCTACCGCGATCAGCGATTGTACTAATTGAAAACCGGAGCCGAGAGGATCGGAATCTGGATTCAGAAAAGCCATGAGCCTGGCCTGGCGATAGGAAACGTGAGAAATCAGCAGGTAAAGAACGGGTAGGGCCGCAGCACCGCCCACCACCAGCCATTTCCAGGAAAGACCGGCCACAAAAAGAATGGCTGTAGCGACTAGAACAATGTCAATGGAGGTGCCCAAATCCGGCTGCAGCACGATCAGCATCACGAAGAGAAGAATCGGGCCGACGGCGGGCAGGATGGTCTGCATAAAGTCGTCTTTGCTAAACTCCATCGCAGCGGCGTTGCGACGCTTCAAGTCCAGAAACCAGGCTAGATAAAGGATGATTGCGAGTTTGGCCAGCTCGGAGGGCTGAATGCCCACCGGCCCGAACTTGATCCAACGATGGGTGGCGTGGGACTTGTCGAGGAAAAATGTGCCGACCAACATCAGCAGCACCACGCAAACCGACGTGCATACCACCGCCGGCTCCCGCAGGCGGCGGTAATCGGTGCGCATCAATGCGAACATGCCAAAAATCCCGAGGAGCAGCCAGGCCGCTTGACGGACGAGGAAGATGTATGGGCGGCCGTACTGATGCTCTGCGGTTACAGCAGACGCGCTGAAAATCATTACCGCGCCCAACAAGCAGAGGGCTAGCGTTACGCCGAATAGCCAGCGATCATTTTCAAGCTGTCTCGCCACGTTTCCTCACCTCCCAAATCTCATGATCGACCCGACCCGGTCGGGGTTGATTTCCCGGAATCTATCGCCACGCGATGGGGTTTAAGCTGCCCCACTAGATCCTTAAAGACGCGGCCGCGGTGTTCGTAATTTTCAAATTGATCGAAGCTGGCACACGCCGGCGCGAGGAGCACGATGTCGCCAGAACGCGCTGCCTGTGATGCGGCCTCAACGGCGCGGTGCAGAGTGCCCGCACGCTCGATGGCGACGCTGGCCGCAATCTGCTTTTCGATTTTTTCCGATGCGGCGCCAATCAGCAGTGCGAGAATCGCTTTCTCCCGCAGCGGCTTTTGCAGCACGGTGTAGTCGCTATCTTTGTCCTTGCCGCCAAGGATGATCAGGATGTGGCTGGGGAAGGCATCGAGCGCCTTTAGAGTGGCATCGACGTTGGTAGCCTTCGAATCGTTGTAGTAGCGGACGCCATTGACTTCGGCTACGAATTCAAGGCGATGTTCGACGCCGGCGAACGATCGGATGCCCTTGGCAACATCCTGCGCGGTGGCGCCCGCCAGGCGTGTGGCGATCACCGCTGCCAGAACATTTTCCAGATTGTGCGCGCCCACCAACGGAATTTCGCCGCGCGTCAAGATTGTCTCTTCCGCTCCGCCGCGTCGAAACATTAGATCGTCACCGTGCAGATAGGCGCCTTCGGACACCCGCTGCTTGCGGCTAAACCAATACACGCGCGGTTTTGCCGGCGCATAAGGCGTTACCGCTGGATCGTCGGCGTTCAGGATCGCAGCGTCTTGTTCGGTCTGATTTTCGAAAAGGCGCGCTTTCGCTGCACCGTAGATTTTCATGCTGCGGTGGCGGTCAAGGTGGTCGGGCGTGAGATTGAGAAACAAACCAACGTTGGGTCGAAACGTTTCGATGAGCTCGAGTTGAAAGCTGCTCAGTTCGATCACCGTGATCGTGTTTCTCTTGGTATTTTCAACGGCGGAAATTAGTGGCGTGCCGATGTTTCCTGCAAGTAGCGTCGGAAAATCCGCAGTTCTCAGAACATGTTCCACGAGGGCCGTCGTGGTCGTTTTGCCATTCGAACCGGTGATCCCGATGAGCGTTCCGAGGAGAAATCGGTAGGCCAGCTCGATTTCACTCCAAGTCGGGATGCCGTTGGCTCTCGCTGCCAGCAGCAGCGGGAAGTCGGCCGGCACGCCCGGGCTGGGGATGATGAAATCCTGGTGTAAGAAAGTTTTCTCCTGGTGACCACCGAGTTCCAGCGTGACACCCGCGCTGTGGAGCTTGCCGACGTTTTCCCCAATCGCCATTTCGCCGCGCGATTCAGTGGCAGTCACGACAGCGCCGCGCGCCGCGCAGAATAACGCAGTCGCGACGCCAGTTCGTGCTAGTCCGACCACTAGGACGCGTTTGTTCTTCAGTTCCATCGAAATGGTGCTACCTCAATTTTAGCGTCGTCAACGCAAACAGGGCGAAAATCAGCGCGATGATCCAGAAGCGTACGATCACTTTCGACTCGCTCCAGCCGATCAATTCGAAATGATGGTGGATCGGGGCCATGCGGAAGATTCGTTTGCCCCTCAGCTTGAACGAGCCCACTTGCAGAATTACGGAAAGCGCTTCAACTACGAATATGCCGCCCACGAAGAAAAGCAAAATCTCCTGCTTGATCACCACGGCTATGACGCCCAGCGTTCCGCCGAGCGACAAAGAGCCGACGTCGCCCATAAAAACCTCTGCTGGGTGCGCGTTGTACCAGAGGAAACCTAGCGAGGCGCCGACCAGCGCGCCGCAAAACACGGTAAGCTCGGCGACGCGCGGGATGTAACCGATCTCAAGATAGGTCGCCCAGCGATAGTTGCTGCTGACGTAGGTCAGTACGGTCAATGCGCCGGCGGCAATCACGGTGCATCCGATCGCTAAGCCGTCGAGACCGTCGGTCAGGTTCACCGCATTGGAAGCTCCGGCGATCACGATGGAAACGAATATCAGGAATGGGATAAATGCGAGCGGCCAGAGGTGAGGCGACGACAGCAGCGAATGAATCACTAGGTCGGGATGGACTTTCTTAAGAAATGGAAACACCAACTCGGTCGAATACGCACTGCGCGTCGCCAGCGCGAGCAGTCCGGTGCCTACGATGAAACTGACCAAGATTTGCAGGGAGAATTTTTTTTTGCTGGTAAGTCCCAAGTTGCGCTGCTTGGAAACTTTGGCGTAGTCGTCGATAAAACCAATCGTCGCGAATGCCAGCAATGAAAAGATCGCCAGCAGTACGAACCCGTTGGTGAGATCTGCCCACAGCAGCGTCGGAACCAATGTGGAGAGCACGATCAGCACTCCGCCCATGGTAGGCGTGCCGGCTTTCTTCTGATGCGCCTGCGGGCCTTCTTCGCGGATGAATTGACCGATTTGCAACTCGCGCAGCTTGCGGATCAGCCAGGGGCCAAATACAAACGCGAGAAACATGGCCGTCAGGCTCGCGTATACCGTGCGCACGGTGATGTAGCGAAAAACATTCAGCGGGCTGAAATAGCGCTGCAAGACCCGGTACAGAAGGTAGTAGAGCATCTAGTGCGGCACCTTCTCGGCTTGCGGCGTGCCGGCGGCGTGCCGGGAAACAAGTTCCTCCACAATGCGCTCCATCTTGACTCCGCGCGAGCCTTTCACCAGCAGCAAATCGCCAGCAGAGACGAAATCCAAAAGAAATTTGGCTGCTTCCTCGGAAGATGCAAAAACTTTTGTCTGCGACTTCGGCAGGCCGGCAGCTACCGCCCCCTCGACGATTTGCGAGCCATCCCCGGCTACGCCGATGACCCAATCGATCTTGCCCGTTTTCGCCGCGAAAGCTCCCGCCGCACGATGAAGCTGCGGCGAGGTCTGCCCGAGTTCCCGCATTTCGCCTGCCGCCAGAATTCGCCGGCGATAGTCCGGCGTCGCCGCAAGTACGGAGATCATGGCGTGCAGCGCTGCGGGGCTTGAATTGTAGCTGTCGTTAATCAGCGCCGCTCCATTCGTGAAACGCAGCAATTCGCCGCGCATAGCTGGCGCGTGCAGATTCCGCAGAACATCCCGCGCCTCCGCGGCTCCGATTCCCCAAACGCTGGCCGCCGCTAGCGATGCCAGGGCATTCGAAATGACGTGCCGACCTGCCAGCGCCAATTCCAGCCGCACGCGCGTACCGCCCTGCGCCAGCACAAAGGTCGAACCCATCGCGCCGCGATCTTCGATGGCCTCCGCGCGGAAATCCGCTTGGTTTAAAACTCCGTAGGTCAGCACTCGACCCGGGGCGTAGGACGCAAATCCCGCTACCAGCGGATCATCGGCGTTCAACACCGCTACCGAATCGTGGCCATTCAAACCCTCGATCAACTCGCGCTTCGCGAGCGCAATCTCTTCCACAGAGGCAAAAAATTCCAAATGGGCCGGGGCGACTCGAGTCACCACGCCGACGTCCGGCCGCGCGATTTCCGCAAGACGCAAAAGCTCGCCGCTCCGCGACATCCCCATTTCCAGTACGGCCGCCTGATGCGTCTCGTCCAGGCGAAACAGTGTCAGCGGTAAGCCATACTCATTGTTGAAATTGCCTTCCGATTTCAGGACCCGAAACCGCGCGCCCAGCAATGCCGCCAGGATCTCTTTGGTAGTGGTCTTGCCGACGCTGCCGGTGACCCCGGCGATTTTCCCGCCCCACGCCTCCCGTACCGCGCGTGCCAGACCCTTGAGCGCGACGAATGTATCGGCCACGGCCATGCATCGGCCACGCTCGGAATCGGTGTAGCGACCGAGCTGCCCTTGCGAAACCATCGCCGCGAGCGCTCCACGCTCGAGCGCACCCGCCACGTGATCGTGTCCATCGTGACGCGGTCCGTGGATGGCGACGAACAATTCTCCAGCGCGTACCGTGCGAGAATCAATCGAGACACCGGCCACCCGGGCCAGGGAGTCGAGTCCGGCCCCCGCCTGAGCACCCACCGCGCCAGCCACCTGTGCAATCGTCCACCGCATAACCGCCTCAGAGGGTTCCGCTTACGCAAATACCATACGGCCGGGTCAGCTTTCACGGTTTCGAGGGCTCCTCCTGACTAAAGGTAACCATGCACCAAAGCGCCTCGCACCGCCAATGACTAAAGCGCGTCAGGTGCCAAACTCTTGACTGCCCGGCGATCGATCGTAACCGCGCTCACTCAAGGCGTGTCGTGCCTGGTCGCGATCGTCAAATTTCAACGTCCGATCCCCAAGAATCTGATAGTTTTCGTGGCCCTTGCCCGCCAGTAGAACGATGTCTCCCGGACGCGCCTGATCCATCGCCACCGCGATGGCCTTTTCGCGATCTGGTTCGATCAAGTACTTGCCATTCGTCTTTTGCAGACCAACGACAATGTCGCTGATGATTTTCAGCGGGTCTTCGTGTTTCGGATTGTCATTGGCCAAGATGGTCAAGTCACTCAAGCGTCCGGCGGCTTCGCCCATAACCGGCCGCTTGGTTCGATCTTTTCCGCCGCCACACCCGAACAAAGTGATGATGCGGCCTTTCGGGTTAAGCTCCCGCGCGGTACGAATCAGGCTTTCGAGCGCATCGTCGGTATGCGCATAATCCACGACGACAAAAAATGGCTGACCTGCGTCGATCCGCTGAAAGCGCCCGGAAACGCTCTGCAGGTTGCGAATGCCTGCCTCGATGATCTCGTTCGAAATATCGAGCGCCTGCGACGTTCCAATCGCCGCCAAAATATTGTAGACGTTGATGCGCCCCACCAGCCGCGACGAAACCTGCACTTTGCCCTTGGGAGTCTGAGCCGTAAATGACAAACCAGAAAACGTAAGCTGAAATTTCTTGGTGGTGATATCGGCAGGCGACTCCAGACCATAAGTGACTGCATACTTCGCCAAGCTCGCCAAACACTTCCCATACCCGTCGTCCACATTCAGGATCGCGACGTCCGGCGCCCCCGCACCCGTCCCAGTAAAAAGCTTTAGCTTCGCCGCAAAATAATCGTCGAAGGTTTTGTGATAGTCCATGTGCTCGCGGGTAAGATTCGTGAACACCGCAGCGGTGAAGTGACAACCCCACAATCTGTCCAACGCCAAAGAGTGCGAACTAGCTTCGAGGACCGCATACCGTCCGCCGGAGTCGCGAATCTCGCCGAGAAATCCTTGCAAATCCACGGATTCCGGTGTGGTGTTCGGCGCCGGATAATCGCCCGCCGGAGTCTGATAGGCGATCGTTCCGAACAGTCCAGTCTTCGCCCCCGAAGCCTTGATGATCGAATCGACGACCGACGTCGTTGTCGTCTTGCCATTGGTTCCGGTAACCGCAATCATCCGCAGCGCGTTGGCCGGACGCCCAAACAAATTTGCCGCCGTCACCGCCAGCGCCTTACGCGCTTCCCGCACCCGAATCCACGGTACATCCCCAGAGTGGCCCGCGGGCGGATTCTCCTCACTTGCAATCGCCGCCGCACCCCGCGCCAGTGCATCGCGCACGAATGCATTGCCATCGGCCTTCGCCCCGTGCAGCGCGAAAAACAGAGTGTCCGCCTGCACCTTTCGCGAATCGCAGGCGACGTGTTGAATCTCCAGGTCATCAGCGCCAGCCGGCATGTCTGCTTCCACATCCTTCAGCAGCGCGGGTAATTTCATTTTCGGCTCTCGAACGCAGTTTGGACCCAGCGGCTTTGGTTGTCCGCCAGCGTCATTGGCAACGACCCTGCATTCCGTTTCTTGAAGTACACTCAATCGTATCTGCGGCCACGATCTGGCCGACCCCATTCTTGCTATCGCTTCGAACTCTTGTGCGGCTTCGCAGCATTCGCCGGCTTCGATGGCGTCCCGAATTGGACCGTTATCCTGGCCCCTGGCTTCACCGTCGCACCCTGCGCCGGCGTTTGATCGGTAGCAAGATTGCTGCCAACAAGCACCGGGTCCAGCCCTAATCGCAAACACATCTCGGTAACTTCCCGCATCGTTTTCCCGGCGAAGTCCGGAACGGTGATGTCACCGCCTTCGTCCACACCCATCATCACCTCGGAGGAGTGCGCCTTCGGTTCTACCGTTCCCGCGGGCGTGGCCTCCACAGGTAGTTCTTCAAGCTGCGCAGAAAAATCGGTGGCCGTAGAATCGTCCAGCGAACTGCCGTCCGCGGCCTCCTGCCGTTTGTAAGCCGCCTGAATTAACCGCGCATTCAAGGGCACGTCTCGCGGCACTTCCAGATAAGGCAAGACTTGCTCGGCGATGCGTTTAAAAATCGGTGCCGCAACCGAACCACCCTCATGCAGCCCCACCGGCGAGTCCATCGAAACCAAAATCGTAACCGCGGGATTATTGATCGGCGCAAAACCCGTAAAGGACGCCACGAAATTAGTGGGAGAATAACGGCCGGTGTTCGGATCGATTTTTTGCGCCGAGCCCGTCTTGCCCGCCGCGGTCCACCCATCCAGACGCGCTAACGTGCCTGTCCCACCTGCCAGAACTACGCCTTCCATCATCCGCCGCAGCGTGGCCGCCGTTTCCGGCCGAATCGCGCGACGCGGTTCCATCGGCGTCAAGGGCCCGTCTGCGGGCAACACTTTCGAGCCCCGTCGAAGTTCCTGCACAACATGCGGGCGATACAAGGTTCCGCCGTTGGCAATCGCGGACACCGCAGTGATCAACTGGATCGGTGTTACGCCGACCTCCTGGCCCATCGAAATCGAACCGATCGAGATCGCGCTCCAATTGTCTAGCTTATGCAGGATCCCCCGGCTCTCACCCGGCATATCCACGCCCGTAGGAGCCCCAAACCCAAACGCCTTTATGTAGTCATAAAATCTCGGCGGCCCAAGGTTCAACGCAATCTTGATAGCCCCAACATCGCTCGATTTCGCCAAAACCTCCGCCACGCTCAACAACCCAAATGGTTTGTGATCGCGAATGCGATGTCCGGCAAGATAAATCGCCCCATGTTCGCAATCGAAAATGTCGCCCGGTTTAATCACGCCCTGATCAAAAGCCGCCGCCAAAGTAATCAGCTTAAACGTCGAGCCCGGCTCGTACACCGCGCTAACCGACCGATTCATCCGCGCTTCTGCCGGCACATCGAGAGCCGCGTTAGGATTGAACTTCGGCCAGTTCGCCAATGCCAGAATTTCCCCATTGTTGGGGTTCATCACAATCACGCTGCCAGCCACCGCATGAGTTTTATCAATGGCTGCATTCAATTCCTGCTGTGCGATGTACTGAATTTTTTCATCCAGCGTCAGCACCACATTCGCGCCACGTTCCCGCCGCGCTTCGCTACCGTCAAACCAGCGCTGCCGCGCGTCGGCCATCACCACAATCTTTTCGCTCTTGCCGCGAATCTGGCTGTCGAATTCCGACTCGATTCCCCCCAATCCGTGCTCATCGGGATCGACAAACCCCAGCACATGCGCCGCCAGATCGCGCTTGGGATAAAATCTCTGATTCTCCTGCTGAAAATAAATGCCCTTCAGATTCAGCGCGCTAATCGCCTCCACTTTTTCCGGCGGTAATTTACGCGATACCCAAGCAAAAGCATGAGAAGCCCCAAATCGCTGCTTCAGCACATCCTCCGGCACATTCACAATCCCGGACAGCAGATGTGCCACCATCGTCTCATCGGCAATTTCAGCGGGCACAGCGAACGCCGACTTCACCGGCACGCTCATCGCCAGCGGATGCATATAACGATCGAAAATCACCCCTCGCTGGGGCGTAATCTCAATGGTCCGCTGCTGCTGTTTTTGCGCGCGAGCCAGATAATCGGAATGACGTACCAGTTGCAGATAACCGAGCCGACCGACCACGGCAATGGCCCATAACAGCGCCAGCCCACCCACCATCAGCAAACGGTTCACCGCGCTACGGCTTGCTCCGGTGACGTTGGCTCGATTCTTGCGCATGGGAAACTCAGGTCGTTAGAAGCACCGGTTGAAGGTTGAAGGGAACGGCAGGTGAAGCTACGGTTTGAACGACAGCCAACTGATGTTCCGGTGAGACCCCAGCCAAGCCAGGGTCCACGGAGAGCCATGCGGGGACGATGCGAACTCTATTCGTGATTCGACCGCACATACCGGGCCGCCGCCACTTCCGCGCCACTCGGCGCGTCGTATTCCTGCACCTGCGTCGGCATCGGCTGCGTCAATCCCAGTTGTCGCCGCGCGATCACGTCGATCCGCCGAGGATCGCGCAATCCTTCAATCTCCAGCCGCAACTCCGAATTCAGCGCCATCGACTGGGTCTGCTTGGACTTCAGGTCCTCAAGCTGAAAACTCAGGTCAATGCACTGAAAATGCTGATAAATGTACATCATCAGGAACGCGGCGATAATGGAGCCCAGTCCCGCCGTGCGATAGTACCCTCGTAAGCGCACCGGCTCGACATTGCGCACCAACCGCGAATTATCGATTCGCTTCACGGTATGAAACTGTGTTGCCACCACATTTTTCTTCCTCGACCTCATCCCTGCACCTTTTCCGCGCACCGCAGTTTCGCACTTCGCGATCTTGGGTTCGCCGAAACTTCTCTCTCATTCGGCTGGATCACGTGTCTGGTCAGCACCTTCAGCATTCCTTGACGCTCGCCGTCCTGGAACGCGTGCTTCACCAATCGGTCTTCACCTGAGTGGTAACTCAATACCACCAGGCGTCCTCCTGTATTTAATGTGGCGGGGGTCCGAGAAAGAAACTGCCCGAGTGCCTCCATCTCTCGATTCACCGCTATCCGCAGCGCCAGAAACGTTTTTGTTGCGGGATGCAGTCTCTGCCTTCCCCATTGCTTTCGGGCCCCTGCCACAACCGTTGCCAGGTGCGCGGTGTC